>ERZ1645187.788-NODE-788-length-31039-cov-23.998774_pt1 | contig 31039 bp, 31 predicted proteins | sample MGYA00575352_ERZ1645187 | MGnify/ENA primary metagenome ERZ1645187 (study PRJEB40837, sample SAMN11349314) | freshwater sediment metagenome | isolation source: river sediment | host: Sediment | place: India: Wazaribad , New Delhi | collected 2017-02-21 ... | reverse complement strand
ACGCCGACCAAGCACCCGAGTTCGATAAGTGAACCAGGACAACCAATAAGAAAGGGCTCTATGCCGTTTCCCGTGGAAATTGACTCCTCAACAAACATGACGGTAGCGCCCGTAGTCGCGGGCGATGGCCGGCACCAAGGGGTTCTGCGGTAGATGCTTGAGCTTGGACATGCGCAGGTAGGCCATGGCGATGAAGTTCTCGATGTTGCGGAAGCCTCGGGCGGCGGTCTTCGTCTGTTGAAGCAGGCCGTTCATCGCCTCGACGTAGGCGTTGCTGCGTCCGTCGAGCATGCCGCGCACGACGCCACCGAAGTGCTCCTTCAGGGTGAGGGCCAGCCGTTTGAAGGGCTCCAGGCGGCTGCGGCGCGCCCAGCTCAGCCATTTGCTCATTGCCCCTTGCGCGATCTCCTCGCTGTTGCTCGCGGCTGCATCGCGATAGACCAGCTGCAGTGCCTGCTTCAGGCGCCAGGCCCGCGCGCTCTTCAGGTTCGAGCGTTGCAGCCAGTGCATCGCCTCGAACTGGGCGCGGGTCCAGCTCACCGGGTTCTTGCGCATGCCCCACAGCAGCTGACGCAGCGTCTTCTTGCTCTGCGCGCCGACCGCTTCGCGAACCGCGACCGCCGAGCTGCGCATTTCTTCGCGACGCACCTCGTCCATCGCTGCGTTGGCCAGCGCCACGACATGAAAGCGGTCGTAGCTGATCTGGGCATTGGGCAGCGACTTGCCGATCCCCTTGGCGTAGGCCGCGCTCATGTCGATGCAGGCATGCTTGATGGCCAGCGGGTTCCTTCAAGGAGTCACAGGCCAACAGCAGTGCTTCGCCACGACGGAGCCCAGCCAGCAGCATTAGGTTGACGATGAGCCAGTTCCGCACGCGCGTTTGATACCCCTTGAAAGGATTTCGAGGCGAGCTGGGATGCGCTACCTCAAGGAGGTCCAGCAGCGTTGTTTTCGGCAGCGCACGAATGAAGCGGAAGCCACCGAGACGGGGGGCGCGCATCCTGCCCATGGCTGCCAGCATAGAAGCAGCTGCGGCCCACTCTGGGTTACTAGGCGCTAAGCGTTTGGCCAGCGATTGCACGAATGCTCTGACTACGCCCCACCGCTGAACATCAGTCGTGTTGTAGGCCGGGTCTGAGGTTGTCGTTAGATAGAACGACTCCACCATGAGCATCACGCCCTCAGCGTCCCGAGTGCTCATACCCTCGTCGAAGGCGTCGGCACCGAAGCGTTCGTCACAGTACCGATAAAAGCTGTCCAGATGCTGGAGGTACAGCTTTCGCGTGCTGGTCGCCTGAGAACTACTCGTGAGGCCTAGGGACCACGCCGTGGACCATAGTCTTGGCATGTGTCTCACGGGGTCAACGATGACATGTTCAGGAACTGCTTGAGTACGGACGAGCACTGGAGATAACGGTTGGGGATACCTCTACGTACAGAGCTTTCCCTCTAATTGAAATGCAACACTGGCCATGGTACCTCTTAATTGACGAGAGCTTCATCGGCTTGCATGGCGTACGGGGTGACCTGGTCGAGCGAGCCTGGAAGATCCGCGCCCGTATCAACCAATGGATCGGCATCCCTTGTGGCATCGGGATCGCGCACACCAAGACCCTCGCAAAGCTGGCCAACCACATCGCCAAGACAGCCGAGCGCAAGCCCGGTAGCTACCCGGATGAACTCGCCACAGTGTGTGACCTGTCCCGACTCGGAGCAGATCAACTGAGAGAGATCATGACCTCCACCGACGTCAGCGAGGTGTGGGGGATTGGTCGGCAGATCAGCGCTCAACTAACGGAGCGCGGGGTGAAGTCAGTACAGGACTTTGTGGATCTGCCTTGCGCGGTGGTGCGTGGCACTTGGGGGGTGGTGCTGGAGCGCACATGGCGTGAGCTCAAGGGAGAGGCCTGCATAGAGCTTGCGGACATGCCCGCGCCAAAGAAGCAGATCGCCTGTACCCGCAGCTTCGGCCAACCCGTCACAGGGCTGAGCGAATTGTGGGAGGCGATCAGTGAGTTCACCTCACGGGCAGCTGAGAAGCTGCGCAAGCAACGCCTTCTGGCTGGGCAGGTGCTGGTGTTTGCGAGGACTTCCCCATTCAGGGATGGGCCAAGGTTCTCCAAGAGTGTGGTCGCGCCGTTGATACGTCCCAGCGCGGACACTACGGAGTTGGCCAACGCAGCGGTGAAGGGGCTGCGTAGCATCTACCAACCCGGATTTCAGCTTGCCAAGGCTGGCGTGATGTTGCTGGATCTGGTGCCAGACAACTTTGTTCAGGCAGAGCTGGACTGGGCGGCTCCATTGAACGAGCCGCGCGACCGCTCAAAGTTGATGCGTGCCATGGACGAAGTCAATGACCGGTTTGGCAAGCGAACGGTTTTGCTTGGCAGCTCCGGCCTCACCCAGGGGGCTGACACCTGGGGGATGCGTCAAGTACGGCGGACTCCTTGCTACACCACTCGATGGAATGAGGTGCCGACGGTGAGAGCTTGATAGGCAGCCTCCGGCCTGGGCTGTTGAGGGATATTGGACCTCTCTCCAACTGATTGGTATGGCTGGAGGGGGCAGGTCAGTGGCGTTCTCAGGCTTTATCTACCTAGGGTTTGCCAACCCCCCATGGACTCGATTACAGTCAGTATGTACTGTTGTGCAACAGAGGTCGAAATGACACCCAAAGCCGTCAAGCGTTCCAAAGTCAAAGCGGTGACCAGTGAGGTACTACCGACGGTAGGGCTCGCCTACATGGTTGACGACGATCAACAAACATGGACGGTTACACGCGGCAACAGTGGCCTCACCTTCGACAAGCTTCAGCCTGGCACAGTGTGTAATCTGACAATTGATCACTACGATCATTACGCCTTGGTAGGTAGCTGTGAGTTGCTGAACGAAGGGGCGCATTGATCTTGCGTGTGCAGCGCCACCGTTTCACGGCGAAACCCGCAAAGGTGGGGGGGCATCGCCTTACGTGAAGTCGTTGTTTGAGCGGTAGTCCTCAAACTTCTGCAGGAGAGATAACAAGTGCTTTCTCTGCACCTCGTGGCGAGCGAGTTTCCACTCATCGACGATCTCTAGCAACAGGCTCAAGATTCGAAGGTCCATGTGATGAAACTTCGATAGAGGCAAGGGTGCCTCGTGTTCCAACGCGTAAACAACATCAGCCACTGCAAAGGCTTGCTGATCGTATGGATTGGATTCGATGATCTTTGTCGCCCTACGGATAGCAGTCATGTTCGTTTGCATACTGTGGAGCGCAGTGAGTCAGATCAGTCAGGAAACGCCTTGTTGTCGCTTATGCACGTTACCTGCACTGTCGCCTCCTCAATTCACCCCTGATACATCACCGTCAATGGCACGAAGCGTGTTGTCGATGCGTTGAGCCAGCCTTGTGAATGTCAGTGAAGTGCAGCGTCATTCACAGCATCCATTTCGACCTCGTCTTGAGTCGGTACGGGGTCGCAGCGACCCACGATGGTGAACTTGAGGTAATGCTCCAAAGTGAGCTGACAGGTAGTGCCAGGGCGCAACTTGTCAAAATAAGTACCAGCCGCTTGGCGAGTTAAGGTCCATGTGCGGTTTTCTTCATCCATCAGATAGGCCAAGCCCGTGATGGGCAACACCTCACAGGTCACCGCCTGCACAGTTGACAGTTTGACTGGGTTGAATGTCATCATCTTTGCCCCGCAAAAGTAACAGGATGTAGTTTTAAGATCGCATCAGGTGCATTGCCAATGGCATTTCGCACGTTCTGATGTAGCTCAAAAACTATCTGCTCCCAGGCAAGAAGCGGGTGGATCAGAAGAGGGCGCGCATCAATTCGAACTAAGCGGGATGGGGACATGCTCAATCAAGGCTGGAGCCATTCAAGCCATGATGTGCAGCCCGGCATCGACATAAATAACATCACCTGTCATACCGGAGGCGGCTCCGCCGACAAGAAAAGCCACGACGCGGCCCACTTCCGAGATGTCAACAAGTCGTCGCCCCGGTGAGCGGGCCACAGCCATGTCCAGCAATTCGTCAAAGTGATCAATGCCGGACGCGGCACGGGTTCGCATGGGCCCCGGCGAGACGGCAAATACCCGAATGTCCTTCTCTCCCAACTCCAGGGCAAGGTAACGCATCGAAGCCTCCAGCGCCGCTTTCACCGGTCCCATCATGTTGTAGTGCTCCACGACCTTGTCTGCGCCGTGGTAACTCATACTGATCAGCGCGCCGCCCGCGCGCATGAGGGGCTCGGCTTGGTGGGCCATCTCGAGGAAGGAGTGGCAGGAGATCTGCATCGCCTGCAAGAAGCCCTCGCGTGAGCAGTCGATGATGCGACCGTGCAGGTCCTCCCGCGGGGCAAATGCGATCGAGTGGATGACAAAGTCCAGGGCACCCCACTCCTGCGCGATCCGATCAAACACGGCCTTGATCTGCCCAGGCTGGCTCACATCCAAAGGCAACAGCAGATCTGCACCAATCTCCTGTGCGAGCGGCTCAACGTGACTCTTGGCCTTGTCGTTCAGGTAGGTCAAGGCGATGTCTGCTCCGAAGGCGCGCAATTTGGCCGCACAGCCAAACGCGATGCTGTCGGCATTGGCGACGCCAACCACCAACCCCCTTTTGCCTTTGAGCATGTCCCCGATGCGGCTGTTTTCGTCCCAGACTTTGGGCAAGGGATCGTGGGTGTGGAGAGAGAGGTTTCCGCTCATGCTGCCACCTGGGTCACGACTTCAGTCGGTTTGCTGTCCGCATCGGTCAGCAACTGCTCCATGGACTCGAGCATGGCCAGCGAATGCGGCTCCATGTCCTCTCGCGCACCGACGATGTAGTGCACGCACGCCAGGGCCTCACGGCGCTGCACGGCAGACGGCAACAGGCGCGGCAGCGCACTCAAGGCGGCCTGCGATTCGTATTCCACGATGATGGATTGCTCGCGGATCAAAGCCGCGCGCTTGTCCCCCCCCAGCGACGCAAAGGGCTCGTGCGTGGTCAGCACCTCGGCAGAACGCTCCAGCCGATCACGCCGCACCGAACCTCTCGACTCAGCAAGCAGGATCAACATGCGAATCACCGCCGCCTCAAAGCCGCCAGTGTCGACACCCAGCAACATGGCTTGCACCTCAGGCAGATGACGCAATTCCTTGGGATCCTTGCGCGTCCGCTCCTTGGCATGGGTGCGCCCCAGCCAGTGCATGTAAGGCGTGCCGTAGAGGGCCAAAAATGTGTTTTCGTAGGCTGCGTCGCGTAGGTCTCGCCAAAGATCCATGCTTTGGGTGATCGCCTGAGCGACCAACTGCTCGCCTGCCACAAAGAGGTTGGGCGCTGAAACGGGTTGGCGTGTCTGCAGCACCTTGTCAGCAGTGGTTGCAATGACGGACATCACTGGGTTCTCGTCGGAAAACAGGCGACGGCTTAAACGCGATGGGTGTGCGTCACGCAGGCCAGCTGCCGTTTGAGGTGTCACCATCGATTGCACCAGAGGACGTCCGGCTATCTCGTACACATTGGTCGCAAGTTCGGACAAACGTGCGACCGCAGCAAAGTCTCTCTCCTGTGCCCGGTCGTTCGCCACCACATCCACAATGTCCGTGAGCTTGCGCTCCTCGAAACTGACGGTGAAGTGCTCGTGCCCGCCAGCGTCATCGTGGGCCTCGATCTTCATCTCGTACAGCCCCGGCGCCAGGGCTTCGATGGTCTTCAGGGTCGAGGCCATTTCCTTGTGCTCTTTGCGGGCGATCGACGAAGAGACAAAGATGCCGAGATGGCCGACCTTGTCGTGGACCATGTAAATGATGCGCTGCCCGCGGATGCGGATTTCGTGTTCGTCGACGTAGGTGTCCACGATCCAGTTGAGCGCCTGCTGGGGGGGCGTGATGTTGTCCCCCTTGCTGGAGAACACGATGATGGGCGAGCGAATGGCTTTCAAGTCCAGGTGCCGTCCCGGTTCGAGTTGAGCCTCTCCCCGCGCAAGGCGATTGCCGACAAAAAGCTGCTCGACGATCCAACGAATCTCCTCTTCGTTGGTGAAATGAAATCCGCCCCACCAACGCTCAAACTCCAGAAAGGAACTTCGTTGGGTGTCGACATTGCGGAAGAGGTCGTAGTACTTGCCAAAGTAGTTGCGGCTCGGGTTCAGCATCTCGAAGTTCGAGACCAGGTGTGCGCCATCGAACTCACCATGGCCGAGATCCGATATGAGCAAGGCTGGCAAGGCGCCCCCCAAGAGGCCACCGTTGTAGCGCATGGGGTTCTCGCCGATTTGTCCTGACCAGGTCGCGACCGGCGCACCGTTGATGACCAGTGGCCCGGTGATGTCCGGATTGGCGGCGGCCAGGACAAGCGTGGCCCAGCCACCTTGGCAGTTGCCCACCACCACTGGTTTGGCTGCCTCTGGATGACGCAGGGCAATCACGCGCAGGAACTCGGCCTCGGCACGCATGACGTCAGCCAGTGTCTGACCAGGCTCGGGATGCTGACGGAACACCACGAAGTAGACCGGATGCCCTCCGCGGAGTGCCACACCCACCTGGCTGTCAGCCTTGAAGCCCCCGATGCCCGCGCCATGCCCGGCCCGCGGGTCGATGATCATGTAAGGGCGCTTCCAGTCAAAGACATCCACGCCCTGGCTGGGCAGGATGCGCAGCAACTGGTAGTTCACGGGATGTGGCAGCTCACGACCGTCGACGATGACCTCGTACTGGTAATCGAGCACCGGTGGTGTCCCGGCTGCCTCGTGGGCGCGATCATTGTTGCCACGCTCGCGCAGCACATCCAGCGTCAGGATCAACCTCTGAGCGGCGTCCACCGTGTAGTCAGCGGCCTGCTGCAAGGTGTGCCCCGCCATGGCCGAAGTGACGGCGCTTTGCTGCAACTCGATCAGGCGTTCAGACCACGCTTGCAGCCGCTCCTGGTGAGCCTGGCTGATCTTGTCCACATGGTGCCGAAACGCCGTGCCGATGTGCTCGATGTTTGTGACGGTGTCAAGTGGATCGTTGACGACCAACGGGGGAGTGGGCGAAAAAGGAGTGTGGCTGGTCATATGGCAGTGAAGTAGATGAGGTCAGTCTTGGGCACGGAGTTCCAACGCATGCTCGGCCAGCATGCGCTCCTCATTCGTGGGCATCACCAAGACAGTGACAGCAGATTGCGGCGTGCTGATGACGGTGCGCCTTGCCTGATTGGCCTCGACGTCTAACTCAATGCCGATCCACTGCATGTCGTGCAGCAGTCGCTGGCGCATTTGCACCGCATTCTCGCCAATGCCGCCTGTCAGCACCAGCGCATCCAACCCACCAATGCTGGCGGCCAAGCCCCCAATTTCACGACGGCAGCGGTCCGCAAAGTAAGCCAACGCATCCTGTGCTGGCAGGCTGTTGGCGGACTCCAAGGTGCGCACGTCATTGGACAGCCCCGACATCCCTTTGAGTCCGGCCCCCTTGTAGAGCAGATCAGTGAGATCGGCGGCACTCAAGCCCTTTTGCTGAATCAGGTAGAGCAAGACGCCGGGATCGATTTGTCCACTGCGCGTGCCCATCGGCAAACCATCCAAGGCCGTGAAGCCCATCGTGGAGGCCAGCGAACGCCCCTCACGCATGGCACACATGGAGGCACCATTGCCCAGATGCGCCACGATGACACGCCCGGCATGCAAATTGGGGTATCGAGCCTTCAGTCGGCGAGCAATGTACTCATAGGACAGGCCGTGGAAGCCGTAACGCCGGATGCCTTCATCGTAATAAACGCGAGGCAAGGCAAACGTGTCTGCGACAAAGGGGTGGCTGCGATGAAAGGCCGTGTCGAAACAGGCAACCTGCAGAGCCTGCGGAAATGCTCGCGTGGCCGCTTCGATTCCTTCGAGGTTATGTGGCTGATGCAGCGGCGCCAAAGGAATCAACTCCCGCAGGCAGGACAGCACTTCAGCCGTCACGGGAACCGGATCCAGCAAACTCACGCCCCCATGCACCACACGGTGACTCACGGACTCGACACCCCGTCCTGGGTGTGACTGATCCAGCCACTTGAGCAGAGCATCCAAGGCCGAGTCATGGTCGGCAGCCTCGACCCCATCGTCCAGAACCTGGGTGTGGTGCAAGCCCTCCACCGTTTCGACGTGGAAGGTGGCGTGCCCCGGCATGTCCTCGCCCAAACCCTCGGCCAGCCCGCGCGCCAGCAGTGGTAGGTCTTCCTTCGCTGCGTCAAACAACGCGAATTTGAGGGACGAGGAGCCCGCATTGATCGCCAGGATGAGGCCCATCTTCAGTTCACCGGTGCATGAGGTGCATCCGTCGCCATCTGATTTTGGCGACACCATTCGGCGTGCAGGAGCGCCAACGCGCAAGAGGCCAACCTGGAGCGATCGTTGTCAGCCCGACTGGTCAGGACAACCGGAACCCGTGCACCCACGACCAAACCGGCGGCTTCGGCTCGGGCCACGAAGGTCAGCTCCTTGGCCAGCATGTTGCCCGCCTCGAGGTTGGGCACGATCAGGACCTCAGCTCGTCCTGCAACGAGCGACTCGATGCCCTTGGTTCGGGCTGCGTCAATGTCAATGGCGTTGTCCATGGCCAAAGGTCCGTCCACCGTGCCGCCACGTATCTGACCGCGCTCGGCCATTTTGGACAGCACAGCGGCATCCAGAGTGGAGGGTATGGCCGGATTGATGGTCTCCACCGCTGAAAGGATCCCCACGCGTGGGCAACTCACACCACAGGCACGCGCAACATCGATCGCGTTCTGGACGATCTCTACCTTGGCCTGCAAGTCCGGTGCGATGTTGATGGCCGCGTCGGAGATGAACAGCAAGTGGTCCAGGGTGGGAGCGTCCATCACGAACACATGGGTCAAGCGCCCCCTCGTGCGCAGGCCGTGCTCCTTGTTCACCACCGCACCCAGCAGTACATCCGAGTGCAGTGACCCTTTCATGATGGCGCCGACCTCACCCTTTCGCGCCATGGCCACGGCACGCTCAGCGGCGGCGTGGTGATCTGCCTCCGCAATCAGATCCCAGTCAGAAATATCGACTTTCAAGTCATCGGCCACGCCACGGATACGATCGGGATGGCCGATGAGGACGGGCTTGATCAAGCCGCTCTCGGCGGACAGGGCCACGCCCCCCAACGCATTGACGTCTTCGGGGCAGACGACCGCCGTTCTCAGGGATGGAAGCTGGCGAGCGCGCTCGATCAGAGCCGAGAAGTGATCCCGATGTCCCATGATCAACGCTGGCAAACGGCGTGGCTCGATCGCTTGGGATACCAACGGCACCTCCACCTCGGCTCGACCGTCGCAGACCAGATCACCCACGGTGTTGGTGATGTCGACATCGAACACGGCCAGGGGCTCTGTGCCCTTGCCGCAGCAGGTGACAGTGATGGTGAGTTCGTCACCTACTTGCACGCGGCGGTGGAAGTTCAGAGACTGCTGCCGGTAGAGGGTTCCTGGCCCCGGCAAGAGGTTACCCAACACTGCGGACACCAACGCCCCCATCCACATGGAAGGAGCCACGGGTTGGTGCCCACTGACGTCGTCCTCTCTTTCATGAGGCAAAGTGGCTGGGTTGACATTGCCCGACACGTGCGCGAACAGCAGCAGATCCCGTTCAGTACACCGGCGTGTCAGCGTGGCTGTGGCTCCCACCTGAAGTTCAGGCCAAGTCGTGTTGGCGGCTGGCAATCTCATTTTCGTCCGTTGCCCACTTTGTTGGTCAGAGTGACATGTTCTGCAGCCGCGACGAATTTCTGATGACAGCAGAAAGGCAAAGGCATGAAGCATCAACCGGCAACCTTGAACTCCAAGCCCAATGCTGCCGATCAGCAATAAGGTAACGAATGCCTGCTGTCGGGGAAAGGCGACGATAGACGCCATTGGCTCGCAATGTCCGCTATTGGCGATCGCCGCCGCTCAGATGTCGCCCGCGACTGTCTCAGTTCAGCCTCAAACTGCCGCTCGGGTTCTCACATCAGTTGGTCGCTCTTGGCCGAGTGCAGTCTCCCATCTCATAGGTCAAGACCAACTAACGTAAAAATTATTGCCACCAACCAGAGCGAACATGACTAAATGCCTGTGCCTTTGGGTTGAAGAATCGAGACCACCTTCCCCGTGGCCATGCCCTTGAGCAAGGCCACTTCATGGACAAGCACTTGATTGATCGACGCAAGCTTTGACAAGTCCGCACGCGTCTCAGCGAGTTCCTGCCTTAGAGCGCGGTTTACCTCGCGCTCATGAACCAGTGCGTCATGCTTGGCGTCGCGCTGGGCGCGCGTCGCCTTGCCCACCAGGCCTCGAATTTTCTCGGCGAGGTCAGGGTATGTGTTGTGAATCAGTCCAGGGGTGACTTCAGCCAACTTGGCAACCGCAGAGATGGACAGCTTGCCTTGGTCAGCCTGCAATTGCACAATGGCCCGTTGAATTTCATCAACAGTTTTCTTTCGACTACGAGCCTTGGGATCATTCATTTGAAGCTCCGCTCAAATTTGACTCACACGACGCTTGTGGGAGCACCCCGAGATCCACCATGACCTGGCGCGCCCATTGAACGTCACGCTCAGCGCGTTGCTTGACCGCTGGCCCCGCATCGTCAATGGCCAGCAATTCGTTTTGTTGGTCATAGATACCTCTCCAGACGTCCGCAAACGACTGATCAATCACACCGTTCTTACATCCCACACATCGGGTTGTTTCATACAATCCCGCGCCTCCGCATCCTTTTTCCTGGGCCAAGCACCACCCGTGGCCGGTAGCACGGATGTGAACTTGAGGCGCCGTCTCCGCCAACAATGCCGTGCGACTTTTCAAGGCAATCGCGCGCGCCTTTTTGATTTCGTGCCCGGCTCCGCCGCTCAAAGGCTGATCCCCAAGCCAAGACTCAATCAAGTCCACCTTGAAGTTGGTCATCTCCTCCAGAACTTCATCGAACAGCGATGCATCCTGCATTGGGTTGGACGCATACAACTGGGTCATGCTCATGCTGGAATGTTTGAACTGCCATTTGAGGAATACAAGCGAGGAGCGCCCCATGCGCGACTCCACAATGTTGCGCGCGTAAGTTCTACGGCATTGGTGCGGTGCCAACTGCCAGTCCGTTCCGGCAGCCATGGCCAATCGTCGGAATGAGACCTTTGATCCACCATTGGATAGCGCATCAACGTGGTATCCAGCCGATTCACTCTGACCAGACATGCTGGTGCATAGAAAAAGCTTTCTGACGTCTCGCTTTGCCTTCGCCAATCGCAGCATCCGATTCGTCAAATCCTGAGGTGTTGGATTGCACTCCAGTTCCGCAACTTCAAGAGCCAGCTTTTCTTGAAGCGGCTTTGCATAGCGGTTCATCAGATCCAAGACTTTGACTGTGAGTTCGGGGATCAAGAATTCGACCTTGCCTTTTCCTGTCTTATGCTCGGTGGTAGCGACCCAGTGGAATTGAACGCCGTCTCGCACTTCGCTGCGCCATGACCCAGACTCGACCCCAATCGCCTCCTCATTGCGCATGCCACTGGTTATCGACAGGACGTAAAGTGCAGCATCCCGAATGCGGATCAACGCAGGATTTCTAAACCCCAACCTCCCGGCATCGCGCTCGTTCAGAATTTCCGGTGCCGCTGCAAGAACCTCTTCACAATAGTTGAACACCTTGGCCTGAACATCAGCAGGAATGATGGGCGTTTTCCCGGTTTCAGTTCGCCCAAATTGGTTTCCGGGTTGCTTTGCCAATCCGCTGACCCGCCACAGTGAGCTCTCGCCCCATGGACATGCAGCAAGCGGAGATGAAGTCTCGTTGCGAAACACCCATAAGAAGTCCAGGATGCGCAAGCTGTCGTAGACGCTATGCGCATTGCGGGTCAGGCGTGCTTTGGTGTGATGGACGTAGTTCGCGACGTGTATGGGTCTGACCTGGTCGAATCTCTTGATGTTCAACGCAGTCAGCCAACGCATCATCGGAATCGCGGATGCGATGGCAGTCTGGCAGATGCCCATTGCCACCGGAGGCTTGGAGCCTGGCAGGCCTCGCTTGAACCATACATACAGAACAACCTTGCAGTCGTCGACCAACTCTTGCGAGCAGTCCTCAGGCCAGGGAATGTATTTCTGACCATCGGCCACATTGGATTGCTCAAAGTAGGGCCTGAAGTCCCACACCGGATCACCAAATCGGGACAGAACGTGGTTGCTGCCGTCCATGTCAGCCACCGCACTGACCACGATATTGGATTTCTCGGATTCCGACAGCCCTTTGGATGAAGCGGGCTGGGCAGCCAAGAGGTCGTAGGCCTTTGGCGGCTGCGATGCAATCGCGTTACCGGCCATAGCGTGCCTCTCGACTCAGTTGCGACTGGCGCATGCGTATCGCCCAGAAGGGATGGGGATTTTTCTCGGCAAGCGCCTTGGCTTGCGCCACCATTTCCGGGATGAAGTTGTCGTATGCAATTTGGTCGATTCTTGCAATGAGGTCCTGATGGTGAAGGCGCCACTCACTCCACTCGTCCGTGGCGTAGTAGCCTACCTCCGACATCAGGAAGCGCTGAAAACTGAAGAGCCGGTGCAGATCCTTGACCGTCCCCACAATGGCATAGCTCGGACACCCTAGGCAATGCGTGAACTCCGCGCAATGTGTTGAGCCGTCCTTCGGAGCGAGCGCGCCTTGCAAGCTGTCCTTGCAACTACCCGTGGGGGTGGGCACGAGGTCGTGCCCCCTGAGTTTGCCTGGCAACGCCTCGCCAATGAATTTGGCACCCTCGGCCTTGGTGCGCTCATCAAGGTGCAAGTAGTGGTTGTCTGCGACCTGGGGGGAATGGCCCATCACTGCGGACACGGCAAGCAGGTCGCCATCGCTGAGCTTCCATAGACGGTTTTCCATGGTCTTTCGTAGGCGTCCAAGTGTGACTCGCAACACTGAGCCGTCATCGGCGAACAACCCGTGGCGGTGAACTATTGCTTTGGTATTTTCGTGAACGCGGCCCATATTCAGACAAAGTGTTTGCCCCTTGAGGTCACCGCGTTGTGATGAGCGGTAGAGCCAAACACGATCTTTGATGCCGTCTGGTGCCTCGGCGACGAGGTTCTGCGTCATTCCCAGCACCTTTTTTAGCACCGCGACGCCATCCATGGGGATCGACGCTGCAAGGTCGTGGATATGAGTTTGCCGCAGTGACGTTAATTGCGCACCTTTTCCTCTGCGCTTGAAAGTTCTGACCAGCATCAAGTTGGGCATAAAGGGGTGTGGACCCAAGCAATCCCGCTTCATTTCAAGGAGCGGAGTGGTGTTGATGCCCGAACGCATGCCAACAATGAGCATCAGAACCACAAGCGCCTCTGAGTCCAAACCGCTGAACCCCCCGTGGTGAATGGCAATAAGATCTAGCTTGAGCGCCGCGGCCAAACGCTCCATTTCAGATTGACTTAGTGGAGTTTCACCTCGCGTCGTCGCCCCATTCATTGGGAACGGATTGGCAGGTAGCAAAACATCATGGGATTGGTCAATGAAGCCGTAGTCCATGAGTCCAACCAACACCGACTTGAAGGCAGAGTAATAGTTCTTGGCAGTGGAGCCGTTCGGGTATTTGAGCCTGAGCCAAGCGATATAGCGAACGACATCTGTCGCTGTCATATCTGATGGACGCGACGGCACGATGCCCCCTTGATTGCCTGTGAGGTAGGGCAGAAAGACTTTCATCCCGTTGGCCGCGAAGCTCACAATGCTGGCCACCGAATAGTTGCCGCTGTGGAGTCGCGCCTTCAAGACAGTCGCTGCCGCCCAAACCCAGTCGTCAAAGCCATGTCCCAACCATGGACGCAAGTCAATGATGTTGTGGTTTCGCGGATTGGGAGGCAGCGCGACGATCGCGCCGGATGCATCAGAATCCGCCGCAAGGTCGATTGTGATTGCAGGTGTCTTGGCCTTGTAGTCCTTGGCGCGGGCCATCAATGACTCCCCATCGCTATGGAATCCTCGCCACCGTTGGCGAACAGCATGTCCATTTCATCTTCATGGGCCAAAACGATCTGTGCGTCCAACTGATTGATTAGATGCAGGTAGATCGCTGTGGTTTGCACGTCAGAGTGCCCCATGCGGTCGCGAACATACAGCAGCGGCTCACCCTGGAAGTCAGCGCTCTTGCGCAGTGCCGACAGCGTGTAGGTTCCATAGGTGTGCCGCAGCATGTGCGCCCGCACCGGAAAGCCAACTTCCTTTTCGATGGCTTTCATCGCATCCACAATGGCCCCTTTCGAGAACTCTGTTCCAAGCTCTGTCAGAACAAGTGCTGCAGGGGCGTTCCCGGCTCTTTGCTGCCGGACTTCTCGCTGGTGCAGCGAATAGGCCCACATGTCTTCCATGAGAGACCAAGGCACGTCCACGCTTCTGGGCTTGCCATACTTGATGTGCATGTCAGCGGGCTCCAGAGTGACGCGGATCATCTGCCCAGGTGTCAGCCCTTTTCGGGCTCTCGGATTGAAGACGTAGGCTAGAGGAAACGTGCGCGCTTCGCAGGATCGCATCCCGGTGCGAACCATCAGGTTGAACAACAGCGCATGGCTTGGGTCAAGCCTCGCGCCAAGGCATTGCCTAACCTGCTCTTTGGTCAGGAATTTGATCGTTGCCTTGCGCTCGCGCGCCATCACCGTCGGTTTTGAAACGACGCCGCCCGCGCGATCCACATGGGCAAGAAAGCCCTGATGCGATGGCGTGCGAACATCGCGCACGCCAAACGGTAGGTAAGTGATGTGCCCCTGGCGTTTGCACCAATCGTAAAACCGGACCACCAGATTCAACCGCTTGTTCACAGTGTTGGGATTCAAGCCCAGCTCTCCGAGCGACCAGTCGCGATACCTTGCCACAACGCTGAGTCCGTGCGGCTTTGGGTCTTCATCCCAGGCCAGGCCGTTGGCAGACAAGAACGCAAAGTAGTCATAAAGCCTGCGGCCATATGCTTCCCATGTGAGCTTGCTTTCAATGCTTCCTTGGGTGACCAAGGCGTGCCACAGGAACGATTGTGCTGGTTCCAAAGGCCAGCCGTCATCGGCCAGCAGCAATGGGAAGCCCTCAAACGATCGGCCTTCAACCATGAGATCAGCCGTGGCCAAGACAAGCCTCATAGACCCATGTCTTTCAGAAGCTTTGCGGCCGCCTTGAAGTTGAGGCCATAGATGTGCATGACCAAATCAACGGCACCGCCGCCGCCACAGTCCATACGCACATCCCAAAATTTTGGCCCAGTGCACAAGAACTCCCAATCATGTCCGGCAACATGGACGTGCCATCGAGTGGTCAGATGACTTGATCTTGGGTGGAACGAGAGATCTTCTTTGACGTGTTCCGCCAGCAGGCGAAGCACATGGATTGAATCCAGCTCCCGCCATCGTCCCAGCTCCGAGTTATCCACAGATCTCATTGCGCTCCATTTCCTCCCCCAGACCCCCACCTGCTACTCGTCTCAAAGAGACGATGAATCCAAATACCAGGGGTCCGGAAGACATGATGCATCCTACTAACAAACCTGATCCGTAAGATCATTGTTGGAAAGCACCACCACTGGTTTGTCTTTGAGTTCGGGATTGAACAGCTTCTCGCAGGAGGCGTAGAAGTTGTTGCAGTCGACCAGGGCAAAGACCGTCATCGAGGATCAGGTGCCAAAGCGTTTGAACTTGCCAATGACGACACCCCAGACCAGTAGCTCCTGATCCTCACCAATTTCCAAGGGGGGATACAGCGGATTCTCGGCCAACAATGCGACCCGGCCGTTACGGCGGTAGATCCGTTTGACGAGGCGCTGGCCATCGACAAAAGCGACGACGATCTGGCCATGACGTGGCCGGATGCTCTTGTCGACGACGAGAATGTCTCCCGCGAAGATTTCCGCACCTTGCATTGAATCGCCTTCGACCGAGAAGAAGAAGGTGCTGACCGGATTGCGGACCAGATAGTCATTGATATCGAGGCGATTGTCTTCATAGTCAGCCGCCGGACTGGGAAAGCCAGCCGAGATGCGAACTACATCCCATGGCAGCGGGAGCTTGGGGGCATCCGGGAACGGGATGAAGACGCCCGGTCCATCGATGGCTGTGACCTCAAGCATGGGCGAATGATTCGGCGGAGATATGTTCGCTCAGGCCGTGACTTTCGGGTTCTGGCGAGTCACTGACCAGAATGCTGGAACATTCGGGACAGAGCAGGCAGGAACTGCCATTGAGGGTGGCGTGCTCCAGTTCGAGAGTGGACAAGGGGGCATGGCAGTGCGGGCAGACGATGCGGATCATGGTTCGCTCCAATAAATTAGAGATACTGTATTTATATACAGCCATTATCCAAGTCACAACCTCATCTCGCAATACTGTATGCATCAAGAATGTCGCCTGGAGGGCGGAAACGCCTTGCAACGCCTGGGTTACATGCGGATACACAGCATTACTTTTCTGCTGACATCCCATCGGACAGGGGCAACGTTATTCGGCACATGGCGCTGCAAAAGGTTGTCAGCACCTGAAACCAAACGAACAACCTACCTATCCAGGAGATTCAAACATGCAAGTTTCTAAAATTCTCGTCGCCATGACCGTTGCGGCTGGCTTTGTATCCGCTTCCTTCGCCCAAGGTGCTGCTGCCCCGACCACGCCGTCGGCACCAGTCGCCAAGGTGACTGCACCGGCACCGGCAACTGCCGAGAAGAAGGTGGAAGCGCCGAAGGCGGCAGAACCGGTAAAGGCCGAGGTGAAGGCTGACGCCAAGGGCGACGTGGCCAAGCCGGCCAAGACGAGCCACACGCACAAGGCGAAGAAATCTGAGCACCATGCCGCCAAGGCAGAAGGCTCGACCCCTGCCCCCGTAGTCGCGGCTGCGCCAGCCAGCAAGTAAGTTTCCTGGCGGTACCTCAGAACCCTCCGGTCTCCAAAGCCGGAGGGTTTTGCTATGCTGGGGCCATGTGTGCGCATTTTGATCCGGTTATCCAGCCCCAGCGGCTCAGCACCTTCTTTGGGGTGGATGATCTACCCCTCGATTTGAGACCGAGCCTCTGGCCGGGGTATTTCGGTCCGTTTGTCCGACGCCATGAGTTCGCCGAGGTCGGCGATGAGGCTGTGCCTTTGCGGGAAGGACTGGTTGGTTCCTTCGGCTTGATCCCGCATTGGTCCAAAAATGATCTGATTGCCCGACGGACCTATAACGCCCGTTCCGAGACGGTGCACGAGAAACCCAGTTACCGGGATGCCTGGCGGAAGGCACAGCACTGCATCATTCCGGCCGAGGCGATCTACGAGCCAGACTGGCGTAGCGGTAAATCAATCTCGACCCGCATCGCCCGGGCGGATGGTCAGCCGATGGGGATTGCCGGGTTGTGGAGTGAATGGCGCAATTCCAATGGACAGCGGATTCATAGCTTCACGATGCTGACGATCAACGCCGATGCGCATCCGGTGATGCGCAATTTCCATAAACCGGATGACGAGAAGCGCATGGTGGTGATTCTCGATGCGACGGCTTACGATGCCTGGCTGACGGCATCCCCCGCCGTGAGTCGGGACTTCCTGAGCGCATTTCCGGCTAAGAATCTGGTGGCGGAACAGCCGCAACTTGGGCTTTTATGAGTCATACCGTTTTATCCCCGAAATCTGTGGATAAGCTTGTGGGTTGGGTATTGGCAGGTTGAGCAAAGAGCTGAGCGGACAGGGATTTTAATGAGTTGCACAAAGTTTGGGCAGTTGACGTTTGCACTGCTTGCGATGATGACGATATGTTGCTCAGCAAAATTCCGGATACCTACCGATGGTCAGCGGAATCCTAATTACCCCCTCCTCAGATTTGTCATCTAAGCGAAAGGAACTCAAAGAAATTTCGATTTTCCCCTGACCTTTTGGAAGTCATGTCGTCTTCGTGAATGAGAGCAGCTTTTCATCATTCGACGAGGCAACCAAATGACCACCGTATTCATCACGGAAAGCAATTTTTCGAAAATCGCGATGAAAAACATACGCGACATTAATGACGATATTTCCCAAGTGTGCCGCCGCGTGTATGAAAGCAGGAATGTCGGCGCATACCTGAATCACCGGGAGATAAAGTTCATCGAGTGCAAGCGTCTGTTGCTGGAAAACACGGAAGAGTGCATTCAAAGGCACATCGAAAGGATCGAGGCGGAAAAGAAGAACAAAAGCCAGGCCGTTAAATACAGCCCCTATGTATTCGTCAACAACACGCCGCCAAAGTACCACTTCGAGCGAGAGTGCAATTTCCTATCCAAGGACTACCTGAATTTCCTCGTCCCACCGGAAATCGACGAGAGGGGAGAACGTGAAATCCAGAAATTCCGGGAATTCGCCAATGCGAACAAGCAGCTCGTTCTCGACAATAAGGTCTACGTATTCATCCACCGGCTCAAAACGCAGTTCAGGCTGCAGTACGACGTCTCACAAGTCACTTTCTCAAACACTGGAGTTCGCACTCTTGATCTTGAGGATGGCACAGATATCTCGCGTGAGATTGACAGCGTTTTGAACGAGATCGACTCGATCGGCCAAACCGAATCGGGCGCCAATACCCTGAAGAAATTCCGCTATATGGATCATTGGAAACGGGATCTGGCCCAGAATAACGATGGGATCACCCAGTTATTGAATATGAAATCGAGACTCGTGGACCTCATCGTGAAGTTCCATTTGCAGAATAACTCGATGAAGGGGTTCTCCTTTGACGAGGGATTGCTGGAACTGGTCGGCTTCCAGAGCTGCGGATCCTGCGGGAAGAAATTTGACCTCTGATCTCCTTCCGGCATGCCCGGTCAAGTAGGATTATTTCCAGTTCCCCATCAGGATGAATGGGGCCCAGTAAAACGGATGCTCGTAGCGGGTTTGCTCCAATAACGAGAGTTGCGCCTGCCTCAAAGATTCCATTTTCGTCAGTTTGTTATCCTGCCGACGGCGGTACATTTCAGCCATTAGTTTGGCAGTGCTGTCGTCGGCAACGGGCCACAGAGTGGCCAGCACGGCTTTCGCGCCCTGCTGTTGTGCAATCACCCCGAACCCCTCAATCTCCCGCCCGGTTGCATCACGGCCTCCGCCCAACCCGGTATCGCACGCTGACAATGTAAGCAGGTCCAGATGGTCAAAGCGATAGTTCTGCGTCCGGATATCCCCCAACGTGAGTTTTTGACCGTCACCGAGCAGGAGGAAGGAATCGATCTCGGTGCCAGGGCTGAACTGGAAATGGCTGGCTACGTGGAGAAGTTGCAAGGGGCGTTGGCTCATATCCTTGAAGCGTTGGGCGGTGAACGCTTCGTCCAGATAGACTTCGCCAGGCAGCACACCGTTGCTGGCGGCTTTGAAGATGCTCCGCATCTCGTTTCTCACGGCGGGAAGTGCCGTAAATTGCCCAACGGCCTTCGTTACCCCCAAACCAACCCCCTGCCATCGGGTCGTTGGGGCATCAAGCAAGCGATTTTTGGTCACGCTGGTGTATATCGGCAAGTTCCAGCGTTGTACCAAGTAGTGATTGCCATCGTGCAAGGCTGCGAAAGGCAGGTAACGCAGCGACCCATCCAGGGAGAGCATGACGGTTTTGGCGCCGGCTTGTTCCAAGTCTTGGGCCACAGGAGCAACGAGCAACTGGTACAGCGCCTGTGATAACTTCTTGGCATCGGATTTCGGATCGCGCAGCGTCCGTCGGTATTCGGCGATCTGACGCTTCAAGTCCTTGGCGCTTACGTTGCTGCTGCGCGCCAGCTGGATCCCCTGCGTGGTGAGCAGCATCCCTACCTTATCGATGCCGACGTAATACTGGAGCAAGACCACGTCTGGGCCGACGTTTCTGATCAAACCCTGCAATTCGCGCAAAGCATCGCGGCTGGTTTCGCTTGCTTCCGCTGTTTTCGCGGGCCCTTGGCTGGCAAATTCCTCCCGCATCTCCTTCAAAAAGGATTCAAAGGCGCTTTTCGCCACCAGCAAATCGGCGACGAGCTCCTTCTGGCGCAGCTTCTGTTCTGCATTAAGACCAAGCTTTACCTGTTTTTGGAGCGCTTGCTCTTCCACCCCCAGCGCAGCCAGACGGTCGGCTATCCGGCGGTAGCGGGTCATCCAGACTTGTTCGTTGGCGTTGTAGCCGATTCTGGTCAGGCGGGGATCCGCGTTGCCGCTGCGTCGGATGAATTCGAATTGCTCGTTCTCCTTGAGCATGTCGAGTACCGACTGGGCATCCGGCAAAAGTCCTTGGGCAACCAGGAGCTCGGCCAGGGACTGGTAAACGTACTCGACGGTTTCGGTGTAACTCTGCAAAGTTTGATTGTCGATTCGGCTGATACGCTCCCGATGGCTTTGGTAGGCATTGATTGATGCCTTGTAGACCGCGATTGCCAAATCGGGCTGTCCCATCCCCTTGAAAGCGTACGCAATGTCCGCCAGGGTTCTTGCCGTCTCCGGATGCTCGGTGCCGAGGGTTTTCTCGCGGATGACATACGCTCTTTGCAAGAGCGGCAACGCCTTTTCGTACTGCTCTGAATAGAAATAGTGATTGGCGAGGTTGCTCAGGCTCAATGCGGTATCCGGGTGATCGTCTCCGAGGGCTTTCTCCCGGATGCTCAAGGCACGGCGAAGTAATTCGAGTGCAGCGTCGGTTTTTCCCAGTTGGTAATACGTGATGGCCAAATTGCTCAAAATCGAGGCGGTATTCGGATGGTCGGGGCCGAGCACTCTCTCGCTGATCCCCAACGCACGCTCCTCGGCTTGCCGCGCCTGTTCGTATTGAGCGAGCGCGCTGTGGGTCGAGGCAATGTTGTTGAGAACTGAAGCGGTATTGGGATGGTCTGGGCCGAGCACCTTCTCGTGGATGGATAGAGCCTTTTCTTGGAGTTCTAACGCTTTGTCGAATTGGCCAAGCTTTGCATGGGTCAAGGCTAGATTGTTCAGCACCCAGGCAGTGTTTGAATGCTCGGTACCAAGCGTCCTTTCGTTTATAGCCAATGCTCGTTGTTCGAGCGGCAACGCCTTGTCGTGCTGGGCGAGATTCGTATATGTGGAAGCCAGGTTAATGAGGCTTTCTGCCGTCAGCGGATGGTCGTTTCCGAGAGCCTTCTCACGGATTTCCAAGGCTCGCCGGGTGAATTGGAGCGCTTTCTCATACTGGGCGATGGCATCGTAAAGGCTGCCCAAATTTCCCACTACCCAAGCGGTATCCGGATGCTCCGGACCGCTTGTTTTCTCCGCAATGGCCAATGTCCGTTGAAGCAATGGCAACGCCAGTTCGTACTGGCCGGTTTCGCCATAGGTTTTGCCCAGGTTGTTAAGGATCCTCGCCGTTTCGGGATGTTCCGGGCCGCGGCTCCGCTCACTGATGCGCAAAGCTCGCTGCAACAACGGAATGGCGCTCTCATATTGCGCAAGCTGGTTGTGGATCGTGGCCAAGCCGTTCAAGATCTGTGCGTTATCGGGGTGTTCGGGGCCGGAGTTTTTCTCACTGATGGCTAGCAGGCGCTCCAAGTGGAGCAACGCCTTATCCCAGTTTCCTAATTTCGCGTGTGTATCCCCCAAGATGTACAAGCTGATGGCAATCTTCTTTTCGTCTCTGTTTGGTGCGAATTCGGCAAGCAACATTGCCTGAGTGGCAATGTTCAGCGCCCGCTCGACATCGCCTCGCTTGATCGATTCACCATACTGATTTACTAAGGATTGCCAACTGCTATCCTCGGCCAAAGCCGGGCTTGGCGCGGCATATGTGAGGAGAAATACTATTGCGGCCGCAGTTACGAGGTATCCGCGAAAACTTAAGCTCATGTAGCGCATCGCTTCATAAAGATAGAAATCAAACCTCTTCACCGAGGATCCTCAACTCCGAAAGCCAAGCTATTGGTGCCCTTATACCCGCCGGGGCTTAGGTTTGGTGCATCCAGGCTTTGGTCACAAAGTCGTACTCGAACTGCGCAAACATGTCGCCCATCGCAGAAGGAATCGACAGGTAGGGCTTTCCATCGGTGACTCGGTAGTTAATCAGCGGCTGAACGACAGAAAACCGCACGTCTGGCAGTTCTGCCAAATACTTTGGAATAAGTGCATCCAATGATTCTGGATAGTGTCCCGTATCACGCCGGAAAGACTCGATGGCGTTGGTTAGTGATGTCGTGTTCTCTGGAATTCGCGTGTCAATCTTGAGTATGTAGGCCAGCATCAGCGTCGGTACGAGCAGCATGATCGCGAGGCGCCTAAACCTTCGACTCTTCGAGCCCATGGTCGCAGATACCAACAAGGCTGCTGGAAATCCGAACAAAACGGCGACTGCCAAGATAGCGACTGAAAAGATAGCTGAGCCGAAGAGCACAGCGGGAACGACGGATATGAGTAATACCGCGAACCACGTGAAGCCCAATTCGAGCCCCCAGCGCGTAAAGACACCTTCAGAAGCCCCGGTTGCCGACAGATTAGGTGCCACGTTTTTCTCCCTTGGCTTGTCGGGCATGGCCAGCCCATTTCATGGCTAGCCAACTGGCCATACCCAAAACGGCAGCGACCATACATGCCTGATACACCCCATCGTGTGAGATCAAGCCCATGCAGGGATTCGCCTGTGAAAATGGACTCAAGGGGTGAATGTCGTGGTGCATTAAGCTGTCCAGAAGCACATGGCTCAAGGTGCCGAAGAGGGCACACATGATGATTGTGGTTTTCGACACAGCACCGGAATGCAGGAGCCACGGCTTCTTGTAGTAAATGACTTCCTTGTTCCACTTCTCTAGCAAACAGTTGCATACACCGGGCGCGATCAGCATCACGAGGACGGCTATGATCAACGCCCCCAGAATCGTATGAGTCGCGCCGTGAAGTACGTCCGTACCTAACACCATGCGAACTCCAGGTTCAATATCCATTGCCACTTGGGCAATGCCGAAGGTGATTACGCTGAAGTTCCTGTCAAGCGCCGGCTTAATAAAGAGCGCGGCGCCCATGTGAAATGGTGTGAATGGCAATTTTTCTCTTTTTCTTTTTGGGGCTGAGTCGAAACTCGGCAGACAACCGGTTCAGGCTGATCAATACAACCCAGCAGGCCTGAACCGGTTGGCCGACCGAATTCAGCACAGTGAATTTTCTATGCGAGCCACCGATACTGGCTTCTTATCCATTCCATTACTGTGGCCGATACCCACCGCCAAATTGTCCCTGTAACTGCTCACGGTTACGTCCGGCATCATATCTTCCGTCCATCTGATCCCGTCGCTGAGCATCCAGATCGACATTGTAGCGATTACGATCCACCGGGTTATTCAGGTTGTAGTCGTAGCTTGTACCCGATGATCCTTGGTAGCCACTGTTCGATCCGTTATCAAAGCCCCGAACCGAGGTGCCGGAAACACACTTGCCCATCACCACAGGCCCAACACATTCAGCCTTTGCGGGGGCCGCGACGCTGAACAACAAGAATGACGCCAGAGCGCCGGTGAATATCTTTTTCATCAATCTATCCTCGTAAAAATGAAGAGTGAAACGGAGCTCTGATGTTCTGCTGATACGATTATTCGATTTCATAAGAAATCTCTCCCTGTCAATGGCGCCGGATATGTTGGGTCCCGTGGCGTTTTCCAACGGTGATTACCGAACCGTTGGAGCTGCATTGAACCAGATAGCAACGGAGGTATTCGGACATCCTCGTTAACGGTACTTTGCCGATGTCGCGTTCCATTTGTCGGATACATTCGTTTGAGAAATAGCGAACGACTCCGCCATGTCCGTCAAATTGCTCAGCACCATAGTCCAACAGCCAATCTTGGATCAATGGCGGAACACCTCGTTGTTGAGCACGCACGGTTGCGTGATCTGATTTCATTGTTTGCATGTGACCTCCTTCGCAGCAGACTAGGGCTGGTGACTGCCGCTTCGATGATTTGACTGCCCTCAGCACGACAGACGTGAGCGCGCAAAAAAGGTCAGGGGTTTTCTGAAACTTTTTCTCAGGAATTTTTGTTTTCATATCGATTCCTGATCACACATCCTGACCTTTTCGACGAACTGAAGTCTGAGGAAAGGTAGAGGCACTTCATCAATTACGCCACGGCACAGCCATGAATACTCGCCATGCCTTGCAGCTAACACCTGCCTGATCCGCATCAACCTTGGCATAGCAACAGAAATCACGTTACGGCATGAAATAATGCCGAGATGAGCGAAGAAGAAATGATCACTGCCATCAAATCCGGGGGACGCCAGCAAGAACTCGCATTGCAGGCGCTGTATCGCAAAGCTGCGGAGTTTCGCCGACACTTCCAGTACAAAGGGCTTTCGATTCAAGTCACAGATGACCTGATCCAAGAAACGATCGTCAAGATATTCCGAAGTGCATCCAGTTATTCGGGAGGTAGTGGATTTGGAGACAGCAGTGCGAATGCATGGATGTGGACCATCGCCAAAAATGTGATGAACGATCACCTCCGGGGGAAAAAGACCGACGAGGTGTCGATCGATGACGAAGAGTTGGGCGAGGCTTCACGATCAGCACTTGAGGTTGAATTGGCTAACAAGAACCCCCATAAAGCCGCCGGTCAGACCGCACAGGATTGTGTAACCAAAGGTCTCGAAGAATTTGCCGCCGCACACCCTGATCGTCACCGCGCTTTGGAAATGCAGCTTGACGGTGAGGACATAGCCTCAATCGGGCGCCGAATCGGCCGTACCGCAGCGGCGGCCAAAGAATTTTTGTCCCAATGCAAAAAGAAGCTCGCCCCGTTCATCGAGCACTGTACGGCGCTGCTTCAGCAATGACCCCCAACAATGACTAAAGAAATTTCAAAAGACGATCAAGACTGGCTCGACGCGCTTTCCGGGAAATCGCCTGCTGGAATCGATCCGTTCAATTCAGCTCAGGCTTTAGCTGTGCGAAAAGCCTTAGTTGCCCGGCGTAATGCTATCGAGAGGGACGCCATAAGCGTGGGTGGGAGCGGACTGGACGAAATCCGGGCTCGGCTGCAACGCGAGGGGCTGATGGAGCCTGCTGAACCTGGACAACTGAAAACAGGCTGGTGGCATCGAGTGAAGGAGGTCCTTGGTGTGGGTTCCGTTGGACGAGGAATGAACGTGGCACCCATCTGGGGCGTTGCCGCAACGTTGGTGCTTGCCGCGCTTGTGACGTTCCAGATCTATGACCCGCAGCCTGATGAGGCATCGATTTATCGTGGGGGGCCCAATACTACAACTCTGATCGTTGAGAACCCCGAGCTTCGTGCCAACGAAATTGTTGCGGGGATCGAGAAGCTTTCTTCTGATGGTGTTGAGATAGTTCGCCTGAAGGACGGAAGTATCCAACTCAAAATCAAGGATAGCCAGCGCGTTCAAGACTATTTGCTGGCGCAACGCATCGAGGCTATACCTGTTGAAGGGATGATCCGAATCGATGTTGTTCCCAAGAGAAAGTAGATACGCGTTCCGGCATGAATACCTCCGCCCCTGGAAGCTCGTCACCTATGCGCTTGGCCTCGGACTGCTTGTCGTGGGCTCTTTCCACTACAAGGCACCCGACTGGGACATCCCGATCTCTATCATCATGTCGTTCTTCACCTACCTGACAGCAGGCTGGTCGATGCATGTGATTCTGGAACGACGTTGGCAGCATTGGCCGGCCATGATCTTCGCGACGTGGTGGGCCGTCGATGGGTGTTACGCCCTCTACTGGTTGCTAACCAACCCGGAGGCGCTGGAATTGATGCGGGAAGCTAACTGGCCCGCTTCGTTGGCTCTCTACTGGATGTGCGGCCTGCTGTGGTTCTGGAACGGGACGCAGCAAGAACTATATGAGGCGCTCAAGGGGTGACGACGGTAGCCTCTGGATCAATCCAGATGCCATAGATGCTGGGCGACGGCTTGCCTTGGATACGACCCGCTGAACCTCTGGCGGCGGAACGGAATAACTAGGGTCGGCAGTGTGCGTTTGCCGAATCGGAATGCTGCCCTTCAATGTAATTTTCGGCTGAATGTGTATTCCTATCGACACAAGCAGTTCGCCCGATAGTGACTGATTCGGCAAGGGCAACAGTGGCCGATCTCCGGGCTGTGGCGATACTCCTACGCTTTCTCAATCTGAGGCACTGCCACAGCCTCTTCTGCCTTGTTCCCGCGCAGCCTCGAAACACTGTCCGAAATCGCACCAAAAGCCCCTGCAACTCCATCCTTCACAGAAACAGCGGTACCTGAGGTCACATCCGAAACTTTCTGGGCCGAAGCCTTCACAACGTCAGCCGTTTTCTCTGCAGTGGTCACCACGACACCCTTCAAACTCTCCCAGACGCTCACGGCAATCTTGGTCCCTTGCTCCTTGGCAATGTCCTTCACGAGCACCATGGCTTGCATGGTGACGCTACTTCTCAGCACGCCTCGATTGGGTTCTGCCGTCGCTTCACAGTACGCACGAGCAAGGATGCCAATTCGGAGCGTCAGGAAGGCGTTGGCCGTACCGTTGGCCATGCTATTCACAAGCAACGACGCCACCCCGCCAAAGCCCGGAATAAGACCTTTCATCGACGGAAATACGGAGGTGACGATCGGCGCTGAAATCTCGGCGAAATCGATTTCCTGGATGCTGTCGGCGATTAGCACATTGGCGCTGACGTTACCGTAGAGATGCAGAAGTTGGCGAGGGGAAGGGCGCTGGTAGTAGATCCGCGAAATGCGCCACACAAGCCGGAGCTGAGTTGCCAGGACGATGAGGCCATCCAGTCGCCCGTTTTGCAGTACCGCCGTGCTCACGAAAACGGAGGAGGCGGTGTCTCGGATCACCAAGTTTGCCTCTTTGGACAGCCTAGCAAGCGCTGCCTCAACTTCCTCAGGTAAATCAATCCGCTCACCCTTTAGCAAGGGATTGCCTTGCAGTTTGGCAGCGACCTTCGCCATGTATTCATCGTGCTCAGGGCCTTCTGTGGCCTTGGGCAGAATCAGCGCCTTCGGCAGGCTGTAGAACAGCAGCACCAGTACAAGCGGGCCACCGTAGAGCAAGGCGACCAATCCCCAGAACACGAAAATTCCTGAGTCCGGATGTATTCGATCTGCCACATCGGCGAGCTGGGCGGCATGGCCAAGCATTGCAATGCCCAGATAGAAAACGAGAATGATCGACGCCGCTACAAAGAGCTTCTTCATGGTGGTTCTAACTTAATTGGCATTGTTCTCGAATGTAGCAGAAGGCCATCGCGCCAAGCTGAAATTTGTGTCCACGGGCATTCAGTTAGCCGGGCCAAAGCACGATGGCGTAGAGGATAAGTGCTTGTGGATAACCGATACCTGAACGTGTAATCGACTCGGCATGCGCCGAGAGGAGGCGTTTGTCCATGTTGGAAGCTGACCTTCAACTGGCTGGAATAAATACCATCGTCATAAACCTGCCGCATTGCTGGCGTAGATTGGACGGTTTCCAAACGGCAGCAAAGGCCGATTTGTATGCATTTAAAATATCTACGGGGCCTCAGGTGTATGTGTAGCAAAATAGCTAAGAAAATGATCTTGTATTGGTAACTGCCCCCGGGAACGTTTCAAAGGTGGCTGAACTGCCTGACTGAGTGGATGAAAGTAGCAATCGTGCGTCAATCCATTCCTTAAGCTCCTCAACGTGAGAAATGATCCCGACAAGTCGTCCGGCTTGTTGCAGATCTTTCAGGGCTCGAATTGCAAAATCCAGTGATTCTGGATCCAGTGTTCCGAATCCTTCATCGACGAAAATGGCATCGAGTCGGATACCCCCTGCGTAGGATTGAACGACATCAGAAAGGCCCAGTGCCAAAGCGAGCGATGCGAGGAATGATTCGCCGCCAGACAGGGTGCTGACGGCACGATTTTGCCCCGTATATTGGTCGAATATTTCTAGATCGAGACCTGCTGCGGCTCTCAATGAGCCTGGTTCCTTACGGCGTTGCATTTCATACCGCCCTCGACTCATGATCCGCAGGCGTTGCGTTGTTGCAGCAAGGACCTCTTCAAGCAACGTAGCCAGGACGTATCGCTGAAACGACATTCGCTGGGCATTTTTCCCATTGGCAACTTCGGACAAGCGTTGCATCACTGCATAGGTTTCTTCTAGTGCCCGGAATTCGTTGAACAGTTTCTCCAGGGAGTCTTTGAAGTCGTTGGACGACTTGAGCAAGCCTGCGACAGCTTCGGTTTGTTTAACCAGTTCCAAATGAGATGCAACGGCTTGGTCTCGTTGAACTTTAAGTGCCTCGATATCAGAGCGTTGTAGCGACTGGCTTTCCTGCTTGGCTCTTGTGAATCGGGATTGGGCGGCGCCGAGGGCATCCTGATAGGCACGAATTGCCTGTTCGAGTTGCTTGAGGACTTCGTTTTCTTTCCGTGCATTCAGGAAAGTATCAATGTCTCGGAAGCCCTGAGCAGAAAGCTGAGCGGCAAATTCATTGCGTTTGGTGACCAAGGACTTTTCAGCCAAGGCCAGATTTTCCCGGTTTGAGGAAGTCTTTACTTTCAACTCGGTTAACAACGTATTGGCCGACAGGAGATCGTTTTCCGCCTTTGCAGCAGCTGTCCGCAGGGTTTGCAGTCGTGTCTGGGTATTCCCCAGAGCTGTATGAACCGCTTCAATTGAGCCAAGTTGGTCGGGAATTCCGGCTTCCTTCTCCTTGATTTGGCCTGCAAGTTGCTGAACTTGCTCCGTCATAGACAGAATACGCCCCTGTTCAGCGGTGAGCCTGGATTCAAGTGCGACTTGGGATTGGCGAAGTTTCTCGGCCTTCTCTTTCTCTGTGGCGAGCGATGTGCTGGCAAGTTGCGCTGCCTGATGTTCAGCTTGCACACCTGACAGGAGACTCCTGAAATGTTCGAGAGGTTGCCCGGCCAATTCACCCAGGCTGTTTTCGATACCTAGAATTTTTTCCTTGGCCGTGGCCATGCGAACTTGCTCGGATGCCTGACGTTCCCGCACCTGAGTCAGTGCCTGTTCTGCCTCTTTGACGGCAACCTCTGCCAGGCGCAGTTGCTCATCGGTAACGAGTGTCGAATCGATATTTGCCGGTACCGGGTGTTCAGGTGATCCGCACACCGGGCATGGGCAACCTTCGCTCAGTGTTTGAGCTAGACGAGCGGCTTGGCCGGCGATCCAGCTAGAACGGGTATCCTGAAGCGAAGTCGTTGCTGCCTCAAGCAATTTTTCATCGGTTCGTACTCGTTCTGTTGCCGTGACGACCTTTTGTTCTATTTGTTGGAGTTCATGTCGAGCCGCAGCCAAGGCGTTGTGGTTATCCAGTTGCTTTTGCGCCTGTTCAAACTTGAGCTGCACGCCTGGCAATGTGGCGGCGGAAACCTCCAGTTTCTGAATCGTCTCAAGGATTCGGGCAAGCTCATCCTGGGCCAGTATGAACTGGCTATTCTCCGCCGTGACTTGAACAACCAATGCGCGAAGTTGGTTTTCCGCAATCTGATGGCGCTGGCGAATCTCAGTCAGCGAATTCACCCGTTCGCTGAGGGCTTCAAGCTCTTTAATTTGTCCCACAGCCTGATCAATTTCCGGCGCTCTTGCTTTTTCGGCGTTCATTGCAGCAAGAGCCTTTTCCAGAGCAGTTTCAGCCGAAGGCAGCTGTTCTGCTAGCGTGTGACCCAGAGTACTAAAACGTTTGAATTCAGATTCTGTCTCTTCAAGACTAGAAAAGTAGGGGACGAGATTGGCTGCGGCTTTGGCCAATTTCAGTTCCGCCTCTTTAGCGTCCCATGCGGACTTCGTTCCTGAAAGCTTATCGAGGTCTGCCGTTGCCTCATCGAGTTCCTTGAACTTGGCGGCAATCACTTCGGCTTCCATCACGCGGTTTTGCCATTCAGCAGCCACTTTCTGCGCAACTAGGGACTCGGCTGTTCTTTGCTTGAGCTCTTCGTTTTGCAGTTCAATACGCTGTGCCAGTGCTTCCTCTGAGGCAATCTCGGCTTGTTGAAGGAGGGTTTGACGTTTTGTCCTGACAGACTCAGCCTGGTGGGAAATTTCAGCTGCCTTGGCTTTGAGTTGCTCCTCAATTCGCTTGTAGTGTTCCGTGCCAAACAGTGTCTGGAGAATCATCTCGCGCTCTTGGGAATTGGCCATCAGGAATTCGCGAAATTTTCCTTGCGGCAGCATGATGACCTGCCGGAACTGCTTGCTCTCGAACCCCAGCAATTCAGTGACCTTGCGTGTGACATCGGTGCTACCTGTCGCTAAGGGAATTTCCTGGCCGGATTCATCGATCTGCCACATGTCGGCTTGCGGAGCTTGTTTGGTTTCCCCGGTACCACGCAATGCTTTACGCATTTGTTCCGGGCTACGCTTAACACGGTAACGCAGGCTGCCCAATGCAAAATCAAAGGTCACAGTTGTCAGTGTGCCGCTATCCGCGTGATGGCTACGCATTTGACGACCTTCTCTTTCACCGCCGGAGGTGTCGCCAAAGAGGGCGAAACTCATGCCATCAAGAATGGTAGTTTTACCGGATCCCGTTGGCCCATGGATCAAAAAGAACGTCTTATCGCCAAGTAGCTGGAAGTCGATGATCTGGCGATGCGCGAAAGGTCCGAACGCCTGCATTTCAAGAACAAGCGGTTTCATCAGACACCCCTCACGTTATCGTTATTCAGGTATTGCAGCGTTTCATTAAAAAACTTCACTTGTCCTTCATTCATTTCCTCGCCTTCCATATCCCGAAAGAAGGCCTTGAAAATGTCTGCTGGTTGACGCTTCCTATGATCGCCTGCCGATCGCGACTCCGGCGCAGCGACCGCATTGCGCGTGAATTGCAATTCCATCATGTTCGGGTAGACCTCACGTAGGCGGCTCATCGGATCCAGAACTGGATCCTGGTCAGTCAGGTGCGCGCAAAGATAGTCTTCACGGGAAAATGAAGGGTCCGGATGATTGATCAGGTCGAGCAGCTTCCCCTCGATGATTCGAACGTCTCGTCGTGGGGAAAGCGTGCGGTATTCGATGGATGCCACGCCATCGGCGCCAAGTTCTACCAAAGATACGCTCTTGGGTTGGCTCACCTCGTTGAAGGAATATTTTAGCAGCGAGCCTGAATAGTGAACGTTGTCTGCAATCCTTTGGGGGCGATGCAAATGTCCCAAAGCGACGTAGTTGAAA
>ERZ1645187.787-NODE-787-length-31045-cov-9.521652_pt1 | contig 31045 bp, 30 predicted proteins | sample MGYA00575352_ERZ1645187 | MGnify/ENA primary metagenome ERZ1645187 (study PRJEB40837, sample SAMN11349314) | freshwater sediment metagenome | isolation source: river sediment | host: Sediment | place: India: Wazaribad , New Delhi | collected 2017-02-21 ... | reverse complement strand
GGAACAGCCGACGGCAAGGAGTCCAGGTAGCCCCTGCTGGGCGGCACGGGCGCCAACCGCGCCGAGAGGCCCGGCCACCCCTCCCTGCGCCTGCCCGTGCCCCCGGGGTTCACGCTGACCACCGAGATCTGCACCTACTACTGGGCCAACAAGCGCTCCTACCCGAAGGGTCTGACCCAGGACGTCGAGAAGAACCTCCGCAAGATGGAGGACCTGCCCGGCAAGAAGTTCGGCGACGCCGAGAACCCGCTGCTCGTTTCCGTGCGCTCCGGCGCCCGCAGCTCGATGCCCGGCATGATGGAGACCATCCTTAACTGCGGTCTCACCACCCAGACCATTCCCGGCCTGATAAAGCTCACCAACAACCCCCGCTTCGTCTACGACGCGTACCGCCGCCTGATCATGATGTACTCCGACGTCGTCATGGAGAAGGCCGCCGGCATAGAGCCCGCCGACGACATGGGCATCCGCCGCCAGCTCGAGCGCATCATGGACGCCATGAAGCAGGCCCGCGGCGCGAAGTCCGATACCGACCTGTCCGCCGACGACCTGAAGGAACTGACCGTGCAGTTCAAGGCCAAGGTGAAGGAAGTGCTCGGCAAGGAATTCCCCGACAACCACATGGACCAGCTGTGGGGCTCCATCGGCGCCGTGTTCGCCTCCTGGATGGGCAAGCGCGCCGTGGCGTACCGCCGCATAGAGGGCATCCCCGGTGAGTGGGGCACCGCCGTCAACGTGCAGGCGATGGCCTTCGGCAACATGGGCGAGAGCTGCGCCACCGGCGTGGGCTTCACCCGCAACCCCGGCACCGGCGAGAACGCCTTCTACGGCGAGTTCCTCGTCAACGCGCAGGGCGAGGACGTCGTCGCCGGCATCCGCACCCCTAACCCGATCAACGAGTCCAGCCGCAGCGAGCAGTCGAAGGACATGAAGACCCTCGAGCAGCTGATGCCCGCCTGCTACAAGGAGCTGGCCAACATCCGCAAGAAGCTCGAGAAGCACTACCACGACATGCTCGACATCGAGTTCACGATCGAGAACGGCAAGCTGTACATGCTGCAGTGCCGCGTCGGCAAGCGCAACGGCCCGGCCGCCGTCAAGATGGCGATCGACATGGCCAAGGAGCGCCTGTGCTCCAAGGAAGACGCCGTCAACCGCGTCACCCCCTCCCAGCTCGACGAGCTGCTGCACCCCGTGATAGACCCGAAGGCCGAGGCCAAGACCAAGGCGATGGGCAAGGGCCTTCCCGCCGGTCCCGGCGGCGCCCGCGGCCAGATCGTCTTCACCGCGGCCGATGCCGTGGCCTGGAAGAAGGCCGGCAAGGACGTCATCATCTGCCGCGAAGAGACCAACCCCGAGGACATCGAGGGTATGCGCGCGGCCCAGGCCATCCTGACCGCCCGCGGCGGCATGACCTCCCACGCGGCCCTCGTGGCCCGCGGCTGGGGCAAGTGCTGCGTCGTCGGCTGCGCCGGCCTGCATATAGACCTGGCCGCCAAGACCATCACCATCGGCGGCGTAACGCTGAAGGAAGGCGACTGGCTGTCCCTGAACGGCTCCAAGGGCCTCGTCTATAACGGCAAGATGGACATGCTCGACGCCAGCGAGTCCAACGAACTCCTCAACGAGTTCCTGAAGCTCTGCAACGGCATCCGCGCGCTGAAGGTGTGGACCAACGCCGACACGCCGGAGGACGCCGCTACCGCCCGCAAGTTCGGCGCGGAAGGCATAGGCCTTTTCCGCATCGAGCACATGTTCTACGGCAAGGGCGCCGACGAGCCGCTGTTCCACCTGCGCAAGATGATCATGTCGAAGACGGCCGACGAGCGCAAGGCCGCGCTGAACGACCTGTTCCCCTCCATGAAGAAGAGCATCAAAGAGACGCTCAAGAACATGGAAGGCCTGCACGTCACCATCCGCCTGATGGACCCGCCGCTGCACGAGTTCGTGCCGCAGCAGAAGGACAAGCTCGAGCAGCTCGGCCAGGCCCTCGGCATCTCGATGGAGGAGCTTGAGACCCGCGCCAACGCGCTGCACGAGACCAACCCGATGATGGGCCACCGCGGCGTGCGCCTCGGCGTGACCTATCCGGAGATCACCGAGATGGAAGCCCGCGCTATCTTCGAGGCGGCCGCCGACCTGATAAAGGAAGGCACCAAGGTGTTCCCCGACATCATGATCCCGGTCGTTTCCCTCGACACCGAGGTGAAGCACCAGTCCGAGATCATCCACCGCGTCTACGGAGAGGTCTCCAAGGCCCGCGGCGTGAAGATCCCCTACATGGTCGGCACGATGATCGAGATCCCGCGCGCCGCTCTGCAGGCCGGCAAGCTGGCCGAGACGATGCAGTTCTTCTCGTTCGGCACCAACGACCTGACGCAGATGACGTTCGGTTACTCCCGCGACGACTCGGGCGTCTTCCTTAAGGAATACACCGAGAAGGGCCTGCTGCCCGTGGACCCGTTCCAGAGCATCGACCAGGACGGCGTCGGCGAACTGATAAAGTTCTGCGTCGAGCGCGGCCGCAAGACCCGCAAGGACCTGAAGGTCGGCATCTGCGGCGAGCAGGGCGGCGACCCGGCCTCCGTGGACTTCTGCCACAACGTCGGCCTGAACTACGTGAGCTGCTCCCCGTTCCGCGTGCCGATAGCGATACTGGCCGCGGCGCAGTCGCAGATCCGCAAGCCCAGGAAGAACAAGTAAGCGGTGGTCAGAAAGTACAAGTACTTCCCGATGGTCATTTCCGCCCCCTCGGGGGGCGGAAAGACCGTCGTGCGTTCCGGCCTTCTGGACCTGGACAAGCGCTTCGCCTTCAGCGTGACCTGCACGACAAGGCCCATGCGCCCCGGTGAGAAAGAAGGCCGGGATTATTTCTTCGTCACCACGGAGCAGTTCCTGAAGATGCGCCGCGAGGGCAAGCTGCTCGAATGGGCCAGGGTCCACGGCAACTATTACGGCACGCCGGTGAAGTCGGTGATGTCCGTGCTGGAGCAGGGCCGCATCCCGGTGATGACGATAGACGTGAAGGGCGCGCGTTCGGTGAAGAGAATATTCCCCGAAGCCGTGACCGTGTTCCTGCTGCCGCCCGACCTGAAGACGCTGGTGCAGCGCCTGAAGGGACGCGGCGAGAAGCCGGAGAACGTCGCGATACGCCTCGAGACCGCGCGGTCCGAGATACAGGTGGCCTCGAAGTTCGACTACCTGGTGATAAACGACAAACTGCCCGAGGCGGTGCGCGAGGTCGCCGCGATAGCGGACCTCGAGACCCGCAAGACCCGCCGCAACCTGGACAAGGTGAAGGCGTTCGGCGAGCAGCTTGGCAGGCGCCGGCCCCGGTAAGCCGGCAGGATCTCATATATAAGGAACGGAGGACATACTATGACGACGCAGACCAAGACCGAGAACGGTGCCGATCTCGAGAAACTGATATCCGACTACGGCCCGTCCAAGTACAACGACATCGTGCGCGCCATGCAGTGGGCCCGCCACCTCCGCCGCCAGGAGGAGTTCCGCAACGTCCCGATGGCCGAGCTGATCGACCGCTCGCTGCTCGACGTGGTCAGCGGCAAGATACAGGTCGCCGAAATAGAGGCCGCCGTGCTGTCCGACCAGGAACTCGAGGAGCGCCTGGCCGCCAAACGCTCCGACGAGCCGAGGAAGCCCCGCAAAGAATCGAAGGAAGAGAAACCGGCCAAAGAAGCCGCCTGACGGCGGAACCATGAACAGGGAACTGGCCGAAGCGGCCCGGGACCTGGCGGCCTACCTAAGGTCGCTTGACGAGAACCTGGCCGAACCGCCGGCCGGCGTGAAGAGAACGCCGGCCGTCGCCGTTCCTGCCGTCCCGGAACCAGCGGCCGGACGGCCCGCGCCCGCAGCCGAGGCCCCTAAAACTATGACGCTTTCCCCCGCCGATATGGACCAGCTCGCCGAGAAAGTCAAAGCCTGCCGCAAGTGCGGCCTCGGCCACGCCAGGCTCAACGCCGTGTTCGGCGTGGGCTCTTACAAGGCGAAGGTCGTCTTCGTCGGGGAAGGCCCCGGCTTCCAGGAGGACCACCAGGGCGAGCCCTTCGTCGGCCGCTCCGGCCAGCTTCTGGACAAGATCCTCGAGACCGTGCTGGGGCTGAAGCGCTCCGACGTGTACATCGCCAACATCGTGAAATGCCACCCGATGAAGAACCCGGAGTCCCCGGAGTCCCACGGCAACGACCGCCCGCCCACGCCCGAAGAGATCTCGGCGTGCAGGCCCTACCTCGACGAACAGCTGCGCGCGATAAAGCCGCTGTGCATCGTCACGCTCGGCTCCGTCGCCACCAAGGTGCTGCTCGGCACCGACAAGGGCATCTCGACGGTGCGCGGCAAGGTCTACGACTACCCCGTGGAGCTGTTCGGCCCCGGCCATCCCATCAAGGTCATCCCGACGTACCATCCCGCGGCGCTGCTGCGCAACCCCAACCTGAAGCGGGACACCTGGGAGGACATGAAGATGCTGAAGGCCATACTGGACAAGGGAGAATAGCCCTCCGGCGGCGCCGCCCGCCTTCCTATGCTGGCAGAACTCGCTTTCCCGATACCGCTGCGGCGGACCTTCTATTACCTGCTCCCCGACGAGCTGGAGCTCGCCGCCGCGCCCGGCCTGCGCGCGCTCGCCCCGCTCGGCAAGCGCGAGGCGGTCGGCGTTATACTGCGCGTGCTGCCCGAGAAGGACGCCGACCTGAGCGGCTTCAAGGAGCTCAAGAGCGTGATCCGCCTGCTCGACGAGGAACCGCTGTTCCCCGAGGACGCCGTCTCCATCGCGTCCTGGATGTCCGGCCGCTGGGGCTCGCCGCTGGGACTGTGCCTCGGGGCCTTCTTCGCCCATTCCCCGAAGGAACCCGCCGTTCCCCCGCCTCCGCCTGACCTCCGCCTTGCCTCGCCGGCGCCGGAAATGCCCGAGCTGGCCGGCCTCCTGTCCGCTTTCTCCGCCGGCAACTGCCGCGCCCTGCTGCGCCTGGAACCGGAGCGCCGCGCGCGCATCTATCCGGCCGTTTTCAAGGCTGCGCTGTCCGCGCCCGGTTCGCAGGGGTTGCTGCTGGTCCCCGATATCAGTTTCGTCGCCCCCATGGAGGCCGCCCTCGACGAGGTTTTCCCGGGCCTGGTCGCCTCCTGGCACGCCCGCCTGACCCCCAGGAAGCGCGCCGAGACCTGGGCCGGCGCCGCCTCCGGCCTCTGGAAGGCCGTGGTGGCGACGCGCACGGGAGCCTTCCTGCCGTTCAGGGACCTGCGTCTGGCCGCGATGGACAACGAGCACGAGGAGGTCTACCGCCAGGAGGAGGCCGAACCTTTCTACCACGCCCGCGAGGTGCTGCTGCGCCGCGCCGCGGCGCGCGGCTCGTCTGTGCTGCTGGCCAGCCCCTGCCCTTCGATAGAGGCCTGGGGCGCCGCCTCCTCCGGCGAACTCAGGCGTTTCGACGACGTGCCGCCGGCCGGCGCGCCGCGCCCTTCCGCCGCCGTCAGCGTGCTGGACATGACGCAGTATCCCGGCGAGATGATGGCCCGCCCGCTCGCCGACAGCCTGCGCTCGACGGTGCTCGCCGGAGGGCAGGCCATCCTCATAGCCGGACGCAAGGGCTACGCCTCCCGCCTTTTCTGCGCGAACTGCGGCTGGATGCCGCGCTGCCCGGACTGCGGACCGGGCATGACCATAGCCAAGGACCAGGCGGGCGCGGCCTCGCTGTTGTGCCGCCGCTGCGGCCGCAGGGAGCCGAAGCCGCAGTCCTGCCCGTCGTGCGGCGGCAAGGTGTTCCGCGACTGCGGCACCGGAACGCAGAAGGCCCAGGAGGCAGTCTCGCGGCTTCTCCCGTCTGCGAAGGTCTCCCGTTTCGACGGCGACGTTCTGCGCGGCTCCATGAAGGTGATGCAGGGCGAACTGGACTCCTTCTCCCGAGGCGAAGCCGACGTCCTGGTGGGCACGCGCATAGCGCTGCGCGACCTGGGCGCCCCGCGTCTGAAACTGATAGCTTTCGTGGACGCCGACGCCGACCTTTCCAGCGCGGATTTCCGCTCTTCCGAAAAAGCTTTCCGCGCCTTCTACTGGGCCTGGCGGCTGCTGGGCCGCGGCGGCGAGCTGTTCATACAGAGCCGCGAGGCCGGACATTACGTCTTCTCCCGCCTCAACGAGATGGATTACCCGTCGTTCGCCGACGACGAGCTGGCCTCGCGCCGCGATTTCCTGTACCCCCCGTTCTGCCATATCGTGAAGGCGCGCTTCGCCTCGTTCGACCGCGGCGCCGTGGACGCGGCGGCTTCCGACCTGAAACGCGCGCTGTCCTTCCTCGGCCGCGGCGGCGAGGTGATCGGCCCGGTCACGCCCGCCGGCCAGGAGAAGCGCAAGTTCTTCAGCGAGTACTACCTGGTCAAGGCCGTCTCCGAGGCCGACGCCGCGCGCTGCCTGGCGGCCGCGCAGGCCCTCAAGCCGCGCCCCGGCGTGAAGTACTTCATCGACGCCGACCCGCAAGGCGGAGCCTAGGCGTTCCGTACGCGCGCGATAAATAATATAATTAGGTGTTATGACCAACGAAGAGACACTCAACGATCTGCTGCGCGGCGTCGTGGACGTCGTCAGCCGCGAGGAGCTGGCCAAGAAGCTCTCCTCCGGGAAGAAGCTCCGCGTCAAGTTCGGCGCCGACCCCTCCAGCCCCGACCTGCACCTGGGCCACAGCGTCGTAATGACGAAACTGAGGCAGTTCCAGGACCTCGGGCACACCGCGGTGCTGATCATAGGCGATTTTACCGCCCAGATAGGCGACCCCTCCGGCAAGAACTCCACCCGTCCCGTGCTCGACCACGAGACCGTGGCCCGGAACGCCAAAACGTACACCGAGCAGGCCTTCAAGGTCCTCGACCCGGCCCGCACCGAGGTGCGCCTCAACAGCGAATGGCTCAAGCCCTTCTTCGCCAGCCCGGCCGCCGGCGTCTCCGCCTTCGTCGACAGCGCGAAGAACATAACCATCGCCCGCCTGCTCGAGCGCGAGGATTTCCGCGCCCGCATGAAGGCCGGCAGCCCTATAAGCCTGCTGGAGATACTCTACCCCGTGTTCCAGGGCTACGATTCCGTGGCCGTGAAGTCCGACGTGGAGCTGGGCGGCCAGGACCAGATCTTCAACCTGCTGATGGGCCGCGACCTGCAGAAGCTCAACGCCCAGGAACCGCAGGTCGTGATGACCATGCCGCTGCTCGTCGGCACCGACGGCGAGAAGAAGATGTCCAAGTCCTACGGCAACTACGTGGGCCTGACCGACGCCCCTAACGACATGTTCGGCAAGATGATGTCCGTGTCGGACTCGCTGATGCATTCCTATTACGAACTGCTCACCTCCGAGGACCTCTCCGCCGTGAAGGCGATGCACCCGATGGAGGCGAAGAAGAAACTGGCCGGGCTGATAGTGGCGCGCTTCCACGGCGCCGAGCAGGCCGCCGCGGCCCGCGGGCACTTCGAACAGGTGTTCTCCCGCAAGGAGCTGCCCGAGGATATGCCGGTCTTCCGCGCCGAGAAGCCCTGCAAGGTCTCGTACCTGATGGTATCCAGCGGCGTGGCCAAGGGCATGAACGAGGCCCGCAGGCTCATCGCGCAGGGCGCGGTGAGGCTGGACGGCGAGAAGGTCGCCGACGACGTGCTGTTCGAACCGCGGGCCTGCGTGCTGCAGGTGGGCCGCCGGCAGTTCAGGAAGATAGAGAAATAGGGGGCGCTATGCCAGTGATCTCCAGGGGAAGGGTACTTGCCGCCGCGCTGGCGCTTCTGCTGCCCGCGGCGCTGCCGGCGCAGCAGGACGGCGGCGACGACGAGCAGGACTACAAACAGATGCTCGACGACGCGCTGAAGTCCGGCGGCTACGCGCAGCAGTCCGCCCAGGGCGGTTCCAGCTGGGACGCGCGCCTCAAGGTGGTCTCCGGCACCGTGATGGTGAAGACCGCCGACTCCGAAGAGTGGTCCGCCGTGACAGGCGTCATGCCGCTGGACCCCAACGACGTGGTTAAGGCCTCCGGCGACGGCATAGCCGAGATATACCTCGACGACAAGGGCGCCATCTCGCTCGGCCGCAACACCGAGGTGGAGATCTCCTCGCTTGACCAGCAGGACTCCGTCCTCTCTATCAGCTTCGGTTCGCTGACCGCCAAGATAAAACACTTCCTCAACGATAAGTTCAAGTTCAGCGTGCGCACGCCGGCCGCCGTCTGCGCCGTGCGCGGCACGGAGTTCGCGGTGGAGTACTCGCAGCTCGGCAAGGAGACCGGCGTCGCCGTCTTCGACGAGGGCCGCGTGGCCGTCACGCAGACCGGCGAGAACGCCAAGGACACCCAGGAGTACATACTCGAGAAGAACACCGAGATCTCCTTCAACCCGTCGCAGCGCCGCTTCCGCCCGGCTCCGGTGTCGCGGATGTCCCGCTACCGCGCGGCCGTTATAACCATGCGTTCCAGGGTGCTGCAGCTGAAAGGCTGGCGCCCGCGTCCGGCCGCCCGCCGGGCCGCGCTGCGCGACCAGGCCCTTAAGCGCAAGATCATCAGGCGCCAGATAAACACCGCTCCGGCCAAAACGAAGGCCGCCCGGAACGCCAAGGCCCGGGCCGCCGCGGCGAGGCGCGCGAAAGCCCGCCGCGCCAGCCGGCAGGCCCGGGAAGAAGGGACGGAGCAGGAATAATGCGCCTTTTCGTCGCCTCCTCTTTCGAGCCGCAGTTCTCCGCCGTCCTGAAGGACGTCGAGAACTACGCCCGCGACAACGCGGGGCGCGACGCGGTCAAATGGACCGACCCCGATAATTTCCACCTGACGTACGCCTTCCTCGGCGAGCTGGGCCCCGAGGCCGCCGCCTCGGCCCGCAAGGGCGTCGAGGCCGCGCTGGCAGGCGTGGCCTCTTTCCGCATTTCCACCGGCGGCTTCGGCGCCTTCCCCTCCTCGCGCCGCCCCGGCGTGCTGTGGCTGGGCATAGGCGAAGGCGCCGCCGAACTGCGCGCGCTGGCCGCCAAACTGGCCGAGGGCCTGGCCGCGGCCGGCATAATGTACGAGGACCGCTTCGAGCCGCACGTGACGCTGGGCCGGGTGAAGCGGCCGCTGCCGGAACCTTTCATGCGCCGCGTGGCGGATTTCGCGGCCTCGCGCCGCGCCGTCTCCGCGGTGACCTCCGTCGAACTGATGGAGAGCCGCCTGACGCCGGACGGGCCCGTCTATGCCAAGGTCTTTTCCAAAGAACTTCTATGATCAAAACGCTTAAAAAACTCCTTTACGCCGCGGCGGTGCTGCTGCTGGGGCTTTCCCTGTATTTCTGCTGGCCGGGCGCGGCGGTGACCGTCTCCATCCCCGAGGGTTCCGGAGCGGGGCAGGTGGCCTCTTCGCTGAAGCGCGAGGGCGTTATCGTGAGCGCCACCTGGTTCAAGGTTCTGGTGAAACTGACCGGTACCGGCAAGAGGCTGATGCCCGGCGAGTATACCATGCGCAGGCACATGTCCGCCGAGGAGGCGCTGTGGCGCATGACGCACAGCACCTACGTCAGCAGCATCAAGATCGTCATCCCCGAAGGCTGGCGCATGGAACAGGTGGCGGAACGCCTCGAGGCCAACGGCGTCACTCCGGGCAAACCTTTCCTCGAACTCGCGCGCGCGCAGAAAATGGAGGGCTACCTTTTCCCGTCCACCTATTACCTGAAAAAAAATACTCCTCCACAGGAAGTCATAAATTTGCTAAAATTTGAATTCGACAGGCAAATAAGGCCTTTGTTCTTTAAAGGTTTCCCGCAGGGCATGGACGAGCACAAGACGATGATCATCGCATCCATCGTCGAGCGCGAGGCCGTGGACGACAACGAGCGCCCGCTGATAGCGGCGGTGTACATAAACCGCTACCGCAAAGGCATGCCGCTCGAGGCCGACCCGACCACCCAGTACGCGCTCGGTTACTGGAAGCGCGGTCTGACGTACGCCGATCTTAAGTTCAAGTCCCCCTACAACACCTACGTCGTCGGAGGGCTTCCGCCGGGCCCGATCTGCAGCCCGGGCTACAGCTCGGTCGCCGCGGCGATGGCGCCGGCCGACCTGGACGCGCTGTACTTCGTGGCCGACCGCAAAGGGAAACACATCTTCAACGCCAGCTTCAAGGAGCACCTTAAGGCGAAGCGCCGCGTTGAGCAGGCCGCGAAGGCCGGCGAATAGATCTTGGGCGTGTAGCTCAGCTGGGAGAGCGCCTCGTTCGCAACGAGGAGGTCAGGGGTTCGATCCCCCTCACGTCCACCAGAATTAGCCCCCGAAAGGGGGCTAATTTATTTGTGGACGTGAAGCGGGCCATAATAATGGCCCGCGTTCTCAGGACTGGCGTCGTCATTTTGTGCCGCGGCGCGCCTTGTATAAGGGTCTATAATTTGCGAAAATCTTATAAAGAAAGGCACGAGCAGGAGAGAGAAACATGCCGGATTATTTCCCCCTCAAAGAGAATACCCGTTACGAATACAAGTTCACCAGCACCGAGTTCGACGGCACCGCGCGCGTCTTCATAGACATACTCTCCGTCGCCAAGAAGGCCGCCAAGACCGTGGCCCAGGCCCGGATGATCTTCGAACTGCGCGATTCCCACACCACCGAGTACGCCATCACCCGCGACGCGAAGTGGCTTACCACCGCCGACGGCGTCATCATCGGCGGCCGCCGCGAGTTCCCGCTCCCCGTCAAGGAGGGCGCCAAGTGGGAGGAGTATCCCGACACCAGCGAAGTGGTCTCCCTCTCCGACAAGATCTCCATAAAGGCCGGGAAGTTCTCCGGCTGCATGAAGGTGGTCACGATGCTGGCCGCCGGCGACGCCGGCAAGTCCGTGCGCTACTACGCGCCCGGCGTCGGCTACGTCCTCGAGGAATACAACGGCGAGGACAAGACCTGCGAACTCGAACTCGTGGCCGTCTCGAAAGTGCCGGAAGAGAAGAAGAAGGCGAAGGCCAAGACCAAGAAATAAACTTCACAGAGGAACGCAGCCATGTCACACAAGACCATAAAGCAGTTACTCGCGAGCGACGGCCCCGAGGCCGGCGTCGTGGCGCGCGGCTGGATAAAGACCCGCCGCGACTCCAAGGCGCTCTCCTTCGCCGAGCTGAACGACGGCTCCTGCCGCGCGAACCTGCAGGTGGTCTTCTCGCCTGAGAACGGCGATTTCTCCAAGGTCCTCCCCGACCTCGTCAACGGCTCCTCGGCGGAGATAAAGGGCGATCTCGTCGCCTCCCCCGCCGCCGGCCAGAAGTTCGAGCTGCAGGCCCGCGAGGTCAGGATACACGGCGGCTGCGACGCCGACAAGTTCCCGATACAGAAGAAGAAGACCTCCGACGAGTTCCTGCGCACCGTCGCGCACCTGCGCCCGCGCACCAACAAGTACGCGGCCATGCTGCGCATCCGCTCCGAGCTGGCTTTCGCGGTGCACTCCTATTTCAGGAACAACGGCTTCACCTACGTGCATACGCCTATCTTCACCGCCTCCGACTGCGAGGGCGCCGGGCAGATGTTCACCGCCACCGCCTTCGACCTGACGAAGATAAAGGACCTGCCCAAGACCGAGGCCGGCGAGATAGATTTCTCCAAGGACCTCTTCGGCAAGAAGGTCGGGCTCACCGTGTCCGGCCAGATGGAGGGCGAGGCGCTGGCTCTGGCCCTCGGCAAGATCTACACGTTCGGCCCGACGTTCCGCGCCGAGAACTCCAACACCTACCGCCACTGCGCCGAGTTCTGGCAGATAGAGCCGGAGATGGCCTTCTACGAGCTCTCGGACGACATGGACCTCGCCGAGGATTTCACGAAATCGCTGGTGAAGGACATCCTGGAGAAATGCACGGCCGACCTGGAACTTTTCGCGAAGTTCGTCGAACCCGCGCTGATGGACAACCTGAAGAACATCACCGACAACACCTTCGAGCGCCTGGCCTATTCCGACGCCGTGAAGATACTCGAGCCCGAGAACGCCCGCTTCGAACTGAAGGTGAAGTGGGGCGTGGACCTGGCGAGCGAGCACGAGCGCTTCCTCGTCGAGCAGTATTTCAAGAAGCCGGTGATGATGCACCATAAGCCGAAGGAGGTCGCGTCGTTCTACATGAAGCTCGAGGACGACGGCAGGACCGTGCGCGGCATGGACGTGCTGGTGCCCCGCATCGGCGAGCTTATAGGCGCGAGCGAGCGCGAGAACAGGCTTGACGTGCTGGAAGCCCGTATGCGCGAGCTGGGCATGAAGGTGGACGACTACCAGTGGTTCCTGGACCTGCGCCGCTTCGGCTCGGTCCCCCATTCCGGTTTCGGCATGGGCTTCGAGCGCATGATGATGCTGGTCACCGGCATCTCCAACATACGCGACGTTACCGCGTTCCCCCGCGTGCCCGGCTACGCCGAGTTCTGACCCGGGGCGCGCAAAAAAAAGGCCGGACAATGTCCGGCCTTTTTCTTTTCCCCGTCTTCAGCGGTGCTCGCTCTCCCGCACGTGGCGTTCAAGGCCGCGCACCAGTTTCAGAACGGCGCCGTAGTCGGCCAGGGCCAGCGGCATGGACGGCGCCGCGGTAACGCTCAGCTCGGAACCGTCGTTGCCCGAGGCCCTTATTTCCGCGGTCACGGTCACGCCCAGGGCGAGCACGGAGATCCCGGAGCGGGCCTTGATCCTTCCGGCGGCCTGGTCGGAGGCGGCCAGGCGGCAGCCGGCCAGGTCCCTGAGATAATGCTCGACGAGCGCGAACAGGCGCTCCGGCGGAAGGAAGCTCTTAAGTTCCAGGCGCTGGGTGCGCGCGTATATGTCGCCGCGCGCGTCCCCGCCGGCTATGCGGCGCACCGCCAGCACCTGGACCGTGCCCAGCACCGCGGTTATCAGGACGCCTAGCAGAAGGCCCTGCTCCAGGGCCGTGCCGAGGGCCTGGGCCGGCGGCAGGGTCAGCAGGCCGCCGAGCAGCAGCGCGATAATGGCTGCGGCCGTGCCGGCCGCGAAGAACTTGAGGTACAGTTTTATCATCTTGCCTCCGGTATTATTCTATAATTTTATGGCGGCTCAACGCCGCGGAGGAACAATGGACAGGACTCAGGCCCTTGCGCTGCTGCGCGAACACGTTTCGAACGAGAACATGGTGAAGCACTGCCTCGCTTCCGAGGCCGTACTGCGGGCCCTGGCCGCCAGGCTGGGCGCCGATCCCGACCTGTGGGGCCTCGCCGGCCTGCTGCACGATATCGACGTCGAGATGACCGCCGGGGACCTTTCCCGGCACACGCTCGAGGCGGCCCGCATACTGGCCGCGGCCGGCCTGCCCGCCGAGCTGATAGACGCCGTAGGCATGCATAACGAGGCCGCGCAGGGCGGGCGCCGCCGGTCGGAGCCCTTCCACCGCGCGTTGGCCGCCGGCGAGACCGTGACCGGCCTTATAACCGCCACCGCGCTGGTCTACCCCGACAGGAAGCTCGCCTCGGTCAAGACCTCGTCCGTCGTAAAGCGCATGAAGGACAAGCGCTTCGCGGCCTCGGTGGACCGCTCGATAATAATGGAATGCGAGGCCCTTGGCCTGAAACTCGAGGAGTTCATCGAGCTGGCCCTCGGCGCCATGCGCGGCCGCGCCGCGGAACTGGGGCTCTAGGCCCCGGCCTTTTCCCGGAGGGCGGCGATCTTCCTGAGGTAGCCCTCCTCGTCGCGGAAATCGCCCGGGTAGGAGAGTATGATAGTAAGCTCGCCCGATTCCCCCGGGTTCAGGCCGTATATCTCCCCTACGGCCTTATCGATGAACGCGCCGGCCCTGGAGCCTTCCTTGGGCCCGGAGTTCGACAGCAGCATCGTTATCTCACCGTCCTCGCCCTTCAGCGTCGCGTGCGCCGTGCGCATGCCGGCCTTCAGGAAAGCCTCCGCTTTGGCCGCCAGTTCCGCCGGTCCCCCGGCCGGGGGCACCATCGTGACGGCGCAGAACTCCCTGCTGCCCGAGCCGCTGAACTCTATCTCCCGTTTCAGCAGCGCCCTTATGGCGCCCTCGAAGGGCGTCACCGGGAGCAGCACGTAGAACTTGCAGCCTTCGCCGGGCTGGCTCTCCACCCAGATGCGCCCGCCGTGCATCTCCACTATGCCCTTGCTTATGGCCAGGCCCAGGCCCGTGCCCTTTACGCCGGCCGGCTGAGCGCCGCCGACCTGGCTGAACTTGTTGAACAGCCTTGGTACATCCTCCGGGTCTATCCCCTGCCCGGAGTTCTCCACGCTGATCAGCGCCTCCCCCTCCCAGGGCCGCAGCGACAGCGTTATGGTCCCGCCTTCAGGCGTGAACTTCAGGGCGTTGGAGACCAGGTTCACCAGCACCTGCCGAAGCTTGTCCTGGTCGCAGTAGGTCGCAAGCGGCGAGTCGGGGAGCGTCTTCTCCATGGTTATGCGCTTCTCGGCGGCCAGGTAGGCGTAGTCGCCGGCGGTGGCCGCCACCAGCGCGCCCAGGTCCGCGCGGGACATGTCCAGCGGCATCACGCCGGCCTCTATCTTCGTGATGTCGAGCAGGCCGTCTATAAGCCGCTGCAGCCTGCCTGTGTTGTCCAGGCCTATGCGCAGTATGTCCTTCTGCCGCTCGTTCACCGGGCCGGCGGTCCCGTCGGAGACCAGGTCCAGCGATTCTCGTACGACGGTCAGGGGCGAGCGCAGTTCGTGCGAGACCATGGAGATGAACTCGCTGCGGTGGCGTTCCAGGGAGCGCACCGCGCTGAGGTCCCGCAGTATCACCAGCCTGCACGGTTCCGCGTCCCAGAGTATCTCCACCGCCCGCACCTCCAGCGGCACCTTCTTGCCGTCGAGGCGGTGCAGTTCCGTCTCCAGCGTGCGGTCGGTGTCCGTCTCCAGCGGGAACGGGTGCCGCGCCAGCTCGCCGGAGGGCCGCCCGAAGACCAGTTCGGCCGCGTGGTTGGCGAACATCACGCGCCCGTCGCGGCGCGTCACTACTATCCCGTCGGGGCTCTTCTCCAGTATGTCGCGCAGATGCCCTTCGCGCTGCTTTACTTTGCGCTCTATGCGCGCCCGTTCGATGGAGTATTTTATGGAATAGGCCAGCCAGTCGCCGGTGATCTTCCCCTTCACTAGGTAGTCCTGCGCCCCTTTCTTTATCAGCTCCACGCCGAGGTGCTCCTCGTAGAAGCCGGTCATCACTATGACCGGTATCTCCGGGAACATCTCCTTGGCGCGGGCCAGGGTCTGCGGGCCGTAGGAGTCCGGCAGGTTGAGGTCGAGCAGCACGATGTCGGCCGGGGCCGCGGCGCCGGCCTTCTCCAGCGTGTCGGCGAAGGACAGCTCGAAGCCGTCCGACTTCAGGTCGCGGAAAAGCTCGGTTATGATCTTTGCGTCGTACTGGCTGTCCTCGACGATCAGTACCTTGATCCTGGTCTCGCGTTCTAGCATGTCCCGGCCTCCCCGCGCCGCGTCCGCGGCGGCGCCACCAGCGCCAGCCCCACGCCGGTCAGGCAGGCCGCGGCCCGCAGCAGCTGCCCCAGGTCCACCGGCTTGGTCATGTAAGAGTCCGCCCGCATGTCGTAGCTGCGGCTCACGTCCTCGGCCAGCGAGGACGTGGTGAGCACTATCACCGGGAGCCCGGTCAGCAACGGGTCCCGGCGTATCTCGGAGAGCACCATGCGCCCGTCGGTGCCGGGCAGGTTCAGGTCCAGCAGGACGAGGTCCGGCTTTACCGCGCCGAGGTATTCCCCCTCGCCCCTCAGGTAGCGCAGCGCCGCGTCCCCGTCGCGCATCGCGGTGACGCGGTTGGCCAGCCTGCCCTCCTTGAAGACCTCGGCCAGGTACCGGATGTCCGCCGGGTTGTCCTCGACGACGAGTATTTCCAGCAGCCGCGCGTTAGTGTGGGTCTTCTTCATTCGCTTTCCTTTTCGCCGCTTCCGCCGCGGCGGGCGCCGCGGTCATCCGCGGCAGTTCCACGGAGAAGGTGCTGCCCCTCCCCGGCGCCGACTCCACGGTCATCCCGCCGCCGTGATTCTGCGCTATCTTCTTGCACAGCGCCAGCCCTATGCCGGCGCCCGGGTATCTTTCCTGCGGGTGCAGCCGCTGGAAGATCAGGAATATCCGCTCGAAATGCTCCGGCGCTATGCCGATGCCGTTGTCGGAGAAGGCGAGTATCCACGACGACGGGGTTTCGCGGCAGCCGACGCGTATCTCCGGCCGCTGCGCGGCGTTGAACTTCAGCGCGTTGGAGAGCAGGTTCTGGAAGAGCTGGACCAGCTGGGCCTCGTCCCCCATTACCTGCGGCAGCCTGTCCCAGGTCACCGAGGCTCCCCGCTCCTCGAGAGCTATCTTCAGGTTGAACAGCGCCTTCTGCAGCGCGTCCAGGCAGTCGACGGGCCTGAAATCCCTCGGCGAATAAGTTACGCGCGAGTAGTTCAGCAGCGCGCTTATCAGGTCCGTGGCCCGCTGCGCCCCCTCGGTGATGAAACGTATGAAGTCGTCCGCGTCCTTGTCGAGCTTGCCGGAATAGCGTTTTGCCAGCAGGCCGCTGAAACTCGACACCACGCGCAGCGGCTCCTTCAGGTCGTGCGACGCCACGTAGGCGAACTGCTCGAGGTCCCGGTTGGAACGGGCCAGCCTTTCCCCGGCCGCCTTTAGCGCGACCTGCTCCTTCTGCAGCTGCCGGCGCGCCTCGTCGAGGTCCTCCACCAGGGTGACCACCTTGCGGCGCGTCAGTTCCAGCGCGCGGGTCTGGGCCTTCATGCCGGCCAGGCTCGAGGCCGTTTCCCGGGCCAGGCGCATCCGCTCCAGCATCGAGGCCTGCAGCGCCTCCTCCATCCGGTCCACCCCGGCGGCCATGCCGCTGACCGAACCCTGGAAAGGTTCTTTCATCAGCGGGGAGGCGTAACGTTCCACCCGGCGGCGCAGCGCGTCCAGCCCTGCGAAGAAGGGCCGGTGCAGAAGGCAGTAGCCTCCGGCTTCCAGCGCGAGCAGCAGCAGGAAAAGCGAGAAATACGAGGCGGCGGTCTTGGCCAGCAGCACCGAGCGCTGCGCCTGGTTCTCGGCCGCCGCCAGCAGGCAGGAGGAGTGTATGCGCCGGGCACCGCTCCGCAGGCGCTCGAGCAGCGCGGCTCGCGCCGCGGCGTCCTTCGACTGGAAGTATTTCTCGGCGTACGGCGGGAGCGAATAGTATTCCGAAGCGGCGGCTTTCATCGCGGCTTCGGTGACCGGCGAGGATATACGGCGCGCCCCGATGGAGCGGCCCAGCGAATAGTAGGCGGCCCTGAAGGAGGGCTGGGCGAAGCCGGGCCCTTCCGCCCCGTCGAGGAAGGAGCGGAATTCGGCGGCCTGCCCGGCTGCCGCTATCATGGCGGCGCTGTCGTCGGCCAGCGTGTCGAACCTGGCGTAGACGAAGTAGGCGAAGATCAGGCCGGTCAGTATGGCCGCGGCCTTCAGCGCTGAAAGCGACCTGCTTTTGCGTTCGTAGTGTTTCACCGTTCGCTGGCGGCCTTCTCCTTCAGTTTCGCCAGCTCTCCTTTGAGTTCCGCTATCATGGCCTCGCGTTCGTTGAGGTACTGGTTCAGTTTTTCCAGTTCGGCGTTCTGGTTCTTAAGGTCCGCCTCCTCGCCGCGCAATTTCTCCGTCTCGGCCTCCAGCCTGGCCCCCACGTTGTCCCGCGAGCGCAGGCAGGCCGAAGCCTCTCGCAGCGCCTGGTCTATCAGTTCGGGCGACGGCTGCTCGTCCGGATCGGCCTGCTGCCTGCCGCAGTCCTCCAGCAGCGCGGCGGCGGCCCGCGCCGTGCGCCTGAGCGGCCTTAACGCCAGCGCCGCGCCGAAGAAGCAGGAGATGGCGAGCAGGGCGAAGATCAGGAGCGCGGCCAGCCTTACGTTCCCGGTCATCCGCTCGCCGTTGGCCGCGGCGGCCGCGTACGGGGTGGAGGCCGTCATTATCCAGTCAGCCGCCGGCAGGCGGCGGAAGGCGAACAGCGTCGAACCGTCGGAGGAGACGGCTGAGCCTTCCCTCCCTTCGAGGGCGGGCAAAAAAAGCTCCGCCTGCCGCGATTTTATGGGGACATCGGAGGACCCGCGGGGGCCGGCTGTTCTCAGCGTATTTCCCCGGCGCAGGGCGAAGATGTAACTGGTCTCCTGGCCTGCGCGGCCATAGGCTTCTCGCGGCAGCGGGACCGCGCGGAAGCGGCAGCGGAGCGTGCCCCCGGAGGCCGGCGCGGTTATCTCGTATTCCAGTCCGCTGTTCCACAGCGGCGGGCCTATCATGAGGTTTTTCGACTGCGCCGCCGCGGCTTGCCGCGCCGAAGCGCGGCCGCGGTAGGAGGCCAGCACTCTGCCGTCAGCGTCCTGCAGCCAGGCCCCGGTCAATTCCGGGCCATGCGTGCGCCCGGCCGGCAATCCCCCCGCCAGAGCCGATGCCGGCAGCGAAGCCAGGGCGCGGGCCTGCGCCGAGGCTGCCGACATGCCGGCCTCGGTCAGCGCGGCGGCCAGGTCCAGCCTGGCGCGCAGGCCGCCGGCAGCCTCGTCGGACGCCAGCGGCCCCGCGGCGTGCATGGCCGCCGAATATGTGAGATATACACCGGCCCCCGCGGCAGCCAGCATGGCCAGCAGCACGCGCAGGCGCAGAGATAAAATCGCGGACGAAGAAAGCATGGTACCCCCGTGCGGCGCAGGCTCCCCAGCCGCTGCCGCTCCCCGAACCCATCCAACAGTAGAACGTTATTAATTTATCCGCGCGTTGTCAATTAAAAGACGAAAAAAAAGACCGCCGGTTTCCCGGCGGTCTTCCCTGCGGAACAGGTCCTTCTTACTGGAAGAAGTACATGTTGACGTAGTAGTTGTAGGTGGTCTCGCCCACGACGAAGGGCTTGTCCATCTTGTAGATCTTGGAAGCGATGAACTCCTTCTTGTTCTCGGCGAGGAACTTCTTGTAGTCGGCGAGCTTGGCGTTGATGCCGGCCTCGTCGGCGGCGAGCTTGGTCTTGAAACCGAGTTCCTTGCCGATATAGACCAGCGAGAACGGGGCGTCCTGCTTCACTATCGTGACGGCGTTCGCGAGCAGGTCGGCGTCGATGTCGTCGCCGTTCTTGAGCTGGCGCAGGCGCACCTCGTGGTCCGGGTTCTCCTCGGGCTTCGTGAGGTAATAGATGTTGAACGTGGGCCTGAAGATCTCGTTCTTTATGTTGAACGAGGCTATCGGGGTCATGCCGGCCTTCTCGAGGGGCTCGAGCAGCTCGTGCTGCAGCTTCTTCATGGCGGCGGCGTCGAGGGCGTCGTACTTCATGTTCTCGGCCATGAACGTGCGGATCACGCGGCCGTCGGACGACTCGTACCGGAGTATGCCGAACTCGTTCTTATACTCGGTGCCGGTCACCTTCATGTCGAACTTCGTGAGTATCGGGGTCCAGAAGTCGGTGAACTCCTTGAACTCGGCCTCGGTCTTCGCGTAGGTGAAGATCTGGCTCCTGGAGGTCTGGGCGAGCAGGTTCAGCTTGGTTATCTCGCCGGAGACATGTCCGCACTTGGCGGAGGCGTCCTCAGCGAGGACGGGCGCGGGGATCTCTATCTTGGAAGCTTTTATCTGGGCTATGGAAACGTCCGTAAGCTCGGACGCGTGCACGGCGGAAGCGCAGAAAGCGGCCGCCGCGACTAACGCTAATTTTTTCATTCTTCCTCCTGACCTTTACTGTCACTACAATTCTACATCTTAAGCCGTTCTTGAAGAAGGGCTTAAGGTCCCCCCGTCCGCCTGGGCCATAAGGCCTATGATATTCGTCAATGAGCCCGGCTCTGGGCGCGCCATTTGCCGAAGGCCTTGCCGGCCGACTCCATGCGTATCACGAACTCCCGCACCCGCCGGCTCATGCCCGGGCCCGGGTCGCCGGCGAACGGCGTGCCGGGCAGCGGCATGAAGGCGTGCGTGTGTATCATCGAGCCCGCGGCGGAAAGCTTCTCTATCAGTTCCATCGTCAGGTCCTCGTCCTCGCGGGTCTCGCCGGGCAGGCCGAAGATGAAGTCGAAGTATGGGAAGACGTGGAACTCGCGGCAGAGGCGGGCCGCCTCGGTGACGTCGTGCACCGTGTGGCCGCGGTGTATGGCCTTGAGCATGCGCGGGCTGCCGGTCTGGGCGCCTATGATGAGCCGCCTGTTGGCCGCGTACTTCTTCATCAGCGCCAGCGTCTCCGGGGTCACGTGCTCCGGGCGCACCTCGGAAGGGAAGGAACCGGCGTATATATGCCCGCCGTGGCGCGCGGCCAGGGCGTGCGCGCGGCTCAGCAGTTCCTCGAGGGCCGGGAGGTTCAGTTCCCGGCCGTCCGGCGAGCCGTACGCGAACATGTCCGGCGTTATGAAGCGTATGTCCCTGAGGCCGCGAGACAGCATGGCCTTCATCTGCGTCAGCACGCCTGGCACGGAACGGTGCCGCGGCCGGCCTCCGAAATGGAAAGAGGTCTGGCAGTAGCGGCAGGCGAAAGGGCAGCCGCGCGTTATCTCTATGGGGCCGAACAGGCCCATGGCCTCGGAGAAGGCCGGCGAGTCGTCCAGGTCCTTGAGCGGCCGGCCTTTGATGATCCCGGGCGTCGGGGGCTCGCCGGCGGCCAGGGCCCTGACCAGTTCGGGGAAAGCCAGTTCCCCTTCCCCGGTAACGACGTAGTCGAAGCCGAGGTCCAGCGTTTCCAGCGGCGCGGCGCTGGCGTGAGGCCCGCCGGCTATCAGCGCGGCGCCGCTTTTACGGGCCGCGGCGGCCAGGCGCGCGGCCTGTTCCTTTTGCGACGTGAAGAACGAGAAGGCGGCGGCCCCGGCCCCGCGCAGGGCGCGGGCGAGGGCTTCCTTATCGGCGGGGAACACCGTTTCCAAACCCGGTATGCGGGCGGCGTCCAGAGCCCCGCCCAGCGCGTTCAGGCTGCAGCGGTTCTCCCGGGAATAGTATATGACCAGTTTCAAGGCTGGTCGTCCGCTTCGGGGACGTCCTCGACCGGAGGCCGCGGGGCCAGGAGCGAGTCGTAGGCCCGCGCCATGACGATGCGCAGCCACGGCAGGAACACCAGCGTCTTAAGTGCGTCGGAGACGACGTTCCACGCGCCGAGGTTGAACTTCAGCGACGGGGCGCTCAGGGTGCCCTCGGTCATCACGACCTCCGGCACCATCAGGTTCACAAGCAGCGTCAGCGACAGTATCAGGAACAGCCGGCCTTTCCAGCCTTCGGTCATCGCCGCGCTCAGCGCGAAGGACTCTTTGACGCCGGTGCGTTTGTCGACTACGGCGTATTCGCTGAAACAGTAGGTCAGGTAGAGTATGATGCCCGGCACTATCAGCAGCATCGTGCCGGCGATGGTGAGGAAGCCGAGCCACAGGCTGACGCCGAGGGCCCGGCCGTATACCGGGAAAGCGCCGAAGAGATCGGCCACGCGCGCGCCGCTCCCCCGTGCGAGCTTGATATAGACCAGGTTCGCCCCGGTGGCCACCGGGGTCACTACGAGCAGCAGGTAAGGTATGGACGGCAGGAAGGAATGGTAGCGGTACACCAGCCACAGGGCGGGCGCGTAGATCAGGGTCTGCAGGAGCAGTACCGGTATCAGCACCGGCAGGCCGTCGACGTAGTCGTCCCAGGCGTGCCTGAACCAGCCGGCGGCTACCCTGTCCTTGTCCGCCGCGTCCATCATTTCCCCCCGGCTTCGGCGTAGAGCTGGCCGGCCATGTAGGAACTCCTGACCAGCGGCCCTGACAGTACGCCCTTGAAACCGATGGCGCGGGCCTCGGCGGCCCAGGCCGCGAACTCCTCCGGCGTGTAGTACTTCTCCACCGGGCGGTGCGACTTCGACGGGGCCAGGTACTGGCCCAGGGTCAGCAGGTCGCAGGCGTGGGCGCGCAGGTCCTGCATCGTGCGGCGCAGTTCCGCGTCCGTCTCGCCGAGGCCGAGCATGATGCCGGACTTCGTGAGTATGTCGGGGCGCAGCTCCTTGGAATCCGAAAGCACCTTGAGCGAGCGGCCGTAGTCGGCGCCGGCGCGGGCGCGGGAATAGAGCCCGGCCGCCATCTCGACATTGTGGCCGAGCACGTCGGGGTTCGAGTCCAGTATGACCTTGAGCGCGGCCTTGTCCCCCTTCAGGTCGGGGATCAGCGGCTCGGTCCTTATGCCAGGGGAAAGCTGTTTTATCAGCCGGTTGGTCTCGGCGAAATGCGCGGCGCCGCCGTCGGGCAGGTCGTCGCGGGTGGGCGAGGTGAACACCACGTACCTGAGCTTCCATTCTGCGCAGAGTTCCGCGGTGCGGCGGGGCTCGCCGGCGTCGGGCGGCAGCGGCTTCGCCTTGGCGACGGCGCAGAAGCCGCAGTTGCGGGTGCAGATGTCGCCGAGTATCATGAACGTGGCCTCGCCGTGCGAGAAGCACTTGCCCTTGTTGGGACAGCGGGCCTCGTCGCAGACGGTGTGCAGGCGCCGCTCGGCAAGCCGCGCGGCCGTGCCGCGCGCCTCGCCGAGGCGCAGGCCGGCCTTGCGGCCGCGCACCTCGTCCACTATCCATTTCGGGTAGCTCATTTCTTTATCTCGATGTGCAGTTCCTTGAGCTGCCTGTCGTCGATGACGGACGGCGCGTCGCTCATCAGGCAGGCGCCGCTGGTGGTCTTCGGGAAGGCTATCACGTCGCGTATGGATTCGGTGCCGCAGATGATGCCTATCAGGCGGTCGTAGCCCATGCCTATGCCGCCGTGCGGCGGCGCGCCGAAGTCCATCGCGTTGACTATCATGGCGAAGCGCTTCTGCACCTGTTCCTTGTCGTAGCCCATCAGCGCGAAGATCTTCTCCTGCATGGCGCGGGTGTGGTTCCTGACCGAGCCGGAGCCCAGTTCCACGCCGTTCAGGACGAGGTCGTACTGGCAGGAGCGGACATTGCCGGGATCGGTGTCGAGCTTGTGCGCCTCCTCGGGGAGCGGCGCGGTGAAGGGGTTGTGCGTGAAGGTCCAGTTGCCGGTCTCGGCGTCCTTCTCGAGCAGCGGGAAGTGGCGCACCCACAGGAAGGCCCACTTCTTCAGTTTCGCGGGCTTCAGGCGGGCTATAAGCTCGTTGCGGAGCGCGCCCAGGCACGGCGCGGCCACGGCGGCCTTGTCGGCGGCGATGAAGACGGCGTCGCCGTCCTTCACGTCGAGGCGCTCCTTGAGCGCGGCCTGCTCGGCTTCGTTGATGAACTTGAGCGTGGGAGATTCCCACTTGCCGTCCTTGAAGCGCAGCCAGACGAGGCCCTTGGCGCCGAACTTCTTTACGAGCTCCGTCAGTTTGTCCATGTCGCCGCGGCTGAAGGCCGCTGCGCCCTCGCCCTTTATGGCGCGCACCACGCCGCCCTCGGCGAGCGCGCCGCTGAACACCTTGAAGGCGGAGGCCTTGAAGATGTCGGAGCACTCCTTTATTTCGAGCGCGTAGCGCAGGTCGGGCTTGTCGGAGCCGTACTTAAGCATCACGTCGGAGAATTCCATCTCCGGGAACGGGCCTTTGACCTCCTCGCCGATGTGGGCGAAGATGGCGCTCATCATGCCCTCTACGACCTTGGCTATGTCCTGCTCGTCCACGAACGACATCTCGAGGTCGATCTGGGTGTGCTCGGGCTGGCGGTCGGAGCGGAGTTCCTCGTCGCGGAAGTTGCGGGCGAGCTGGAAGTAGCGGTCCATGCCGCTCATCATCAGCACCTGCTTGAACTGCTGGGGGCTCTGCGGCAGGGCGTAGAACTCGCCGGGGTTGTTGCGCGAGGGGACCACGAAGTCGCGCGCGCCTTCGGGGGTGGAACGGGTCAGGAGCGGGGTCTCTATCTCGTTGAAGTCGAGGTCGTAGAGGTAGTTGCGTATGACCTGCGAGAGGCGGCTCCTGAGAACGAGGTTCTTGGCCATGCGCTCGCGGCGCAGGTCGAGGAAGCGGTACTTGAGGCGGGTCTCCTCGCTGACGCCGGCGTGCTCGCCGAGGTCGAACGGCAGGGGCTGGGAGATGTTGAGTATCTCTATCGTCGAGGCGTCCACCTCTATCTCGCCGGTGGTCATGTTCTTGTTGGCGTTGGAGCCGGGGCGCGCGGTGACCTTGCCGGTGACGCGCAGGACGTACTCGTTCTTGGCTTCCTCGGCGGTCTTGAAGACGGGGCTGTCGGGGCGGGCTACGACCTGGGTGACGCCGTAGAGGTCGCGCAGGTTTATGAAGACGACGCCGCCGTGGTTGCGTTTGGCGTCCATCCAGCCGGTGAGGGTGACGGTCTGGCCGGCGTTGGAGGCGTTGAGCTCGCCGCAGGTGTGGGTGCGGAGTGAGGTTTTCTTTGATGCGTTGTTGTTCGTCATATTGGCTCCTGAATTAACTTAAATCTGGTGCTCATCGTTCCGACGTCGCCCGGGGCAAGGCCCCGGACGCCGTCTGCTTTTTACTTCTTTTCCAGGAGGGCCTTTATGCGGGCGGGGGCTTCCTGGAGAGGGACGATGACCTGCTCGCCGGGTTCCTTGAGGGGCTTCACGGCGGCGGTGCCGGCCTTTAGCTCGTCCTCGCCGATGATGAGGGCGAAGGAGGCGCCGCTCTTGTCTGCGGAGCGCATCTGCGAGCGCAGGCTGAGCTCGAAGCTGGAGAAGTCGGAACTTATGCCGGCGGCGCGCAGGGCGGTCATGAGCTCGAAGGCCTTGTCCCCCGCTTCCTTTGAGGCGGCTATCACGAAGGTCTTGGCCGCGGTGTCGGGCGCGGGCTTGTCCTTTAAGAGCATCACGAGGCGGTCCACGCCCAGGCCCCAGCCGATGGCAGGCGCCGCGGGGCCGCCCATGGATTTAACCAGGTCGTCGTAGCGGCCGCCGCCGGCCACCGCGTCCTGGCTGCCGAGCATGGTGCTGCGCACCTCGAAGACGGTGCGGCTGTAGTAGTCCAGGCCGCGAACCAGGTTGGGGTTCACGTTGTACTTGACGCCGGCGGCGCCGAGCAGGCGCTGCGTGGCGGAGAAATGCTCGGCGCAGGCGGGGCAGAGCTGCAGCTTGGGGGCCTCGGCGGAGAGCCAGGGCCCGTCGATCTTGCAGTCGAGAGCGCGCAGCGGGTTGCGCTCTATGCGGCCCTGGCAGGGCTCGCAGAGGCGCTCGCGGCGGGCGCGCAGGTACTCCAGCAGCGTGGCGCGGTAGTTCTTGCGGCATTCGGCGCAGCCGAGCGAGTTCAGTTCGACCGAGCAGCCTTCCACGCCGAGCTTCCCGAGCAGTTTTATCAGCATCGAGATGGTTTCGGCGTCGGCGGCGGGCGTCGGGTTGCCTATGTACTCGGCGTCGATCTGCTCGAACTCGCGGTAGCGGCCGGCCTGCGGGCGCTCGGCGCGGAACATGTTGCCGATGAAGAAGAACTTGGCGTTGCGCCCGGTCTGGCCGAGGTTGTGCTCTATGTAGGCGCGCACCATGCCGGGCGTGCCCTCGGGGCGGTTGGCTACCTCGCGGCCGCCGCCGTCGGTGAAGGCGTACATCTCCTTCTCCACGATGTCCGTCGTGTCGCCGGTGGATTTCACGTAGAGCTCTTTCTTCTCCAGCGTCGGGATGCGCAGCTCCTGGTAGCCGTAGAGCGCGAAGACTTCCCTGGCCGCCGCCTCGACGGCGGCGAACAGGGTGGATTCGGGCGGAAGTATGTCGCGGAAGCCGCGCAGGGAGTTTATCATGGTCGTCCTAGTCTGCCACGCCGGCTATGGAGCGGAGCCTGGCGCCGTTGAGTATCATGAGTTCGCCGCGGCGGTAGTCTATGACGCCGCTGCGCTTGAGCGTGTTTATCGCGCGGCACACCGGCACGCGGGTGGTGCCGAGGTACTGCGCCAGCTCGTTCTGGTCGATCGTCACTTTTACGGGGGCCGAATGCTTGTCCTTTGAAAGTTCTATTATCGCGCCCGCCAGCCGTCCCAGTATGTTGTGGAACAGCATGGACTCTATTTCCTTGTTGGCCTTGTTCAGGCGGTCGGCGAGGGTATGCAGCAACTTCAGCGTGAAGTCCGGGTTCTCCAGTATGAAGCGCCTGAAGTTCTTCTTGGAGATCACGAACAGTTCGCTGTCGTCGGCGGCCAGCGCCGAGGCGGAGCGCACCTTGCCGCCCAGGAGGGACATCTCGCCGAACAGGTCCCCCTTCTTCAGGTAGGCGAAGGTCTTCTTCTTCTCGGGGCCTACGGACGTGAAGATCTTCACGCGGCCGGACTTCACTACGAAGAAGTTGTCGCCAATGTCCTCCTTGGCGAAGATCAGCTGGCCGGCGGGGTAGCGCCTGACCGCCGAGATGGACAGCATCTTGCGGGCCTCGGCTGGGGTGAGGCCGCTGAAAAAGGGCACCTGCCTGAGGGCTCTCTCCACCATTATTTCTGCTCCTTCATCTCCATGCCGCACTTAGGGCACTTGCCGGGCTTGTCGGAAGAGGCGCAGCCCATGGGGCAGACGTACTTCTTCGCGGCCGCCTTCGGCGCGTGTTCCCTGGCGGAGGCTTCCTGTATCTGCTTTACGGCCTCGGGGGTCTTGCCGGTGATGGTCACCTTTATGCCGTTCTCCACGTTCTCGTATTTGGTCTCGGCGCCTTCCACGGCGGTGGGGCAGCCGGGGCATTTCTTCGCGCCGGGGGCATAATGCGCGGGGGCCATCTTCTGTATTTTTTCGGTCGTTCCCTTGTCCTTGGCGGTCATCGTTATCTCGACGCCGTTCTCGGTGTTTTTCGAAACGGTCTCCACGCCCTTCATCTTCTCGGGACAGCCCATGCCGGCGCATTTCTTCCCGGTCATCTTCTTGTGCATGGGGCAGTTGGCGCAGTCGTGCTTGGCGGCTTTAACCTCGGTCTTCGCCGGCTCGGCCTTGGCGGCCGGCGCTTCGCCGGCGGCGAAAGCGGCGGCGGCGCAGAAAGCGGCTATGAAAGCGAAAAGTACGGTCTTTTTCATGTTTTCCTCTCCCGTTTTGATTGCTGCCCATTAATTATATAAATTTATGGCCGCCGCTTGACAGGCGGCGAAGATTATAAAATAATGAAGGCAGACAGGAGGCGGTCCTTTATGAACAAAGTGCGTATCGCGGCTTTCGCCGCCCTCATACTCTTCCCTCTTGCGGGCTTCGCCGCCGACAAAAAAAGCCCCCCGCCCGAGGTGAAGACCCTGCTGGCGGCGCAGGGCGAAAAGAACATGCTGCCCGGCGGCGGCTGGTTCGCCTGGAAGTTCACCGGGAAGCCCAAACTGGGCACCGTCATAGTCCGCGTCGAACTTTTCGGCAAGGACGGCAAGCCGGCGAAGGACCTGGAGTTCGTCGGCGAGTCCGGCATGCCGGCCATGCGCTACCACGACTCGGGCCCGGTGAAATTCCAGCTGAACAAGAAAGGCTATTACCTGCTGCCGGTGGACGTGGTGATGGCCGGAGAGTGGCAGCTCGTCATACGGGTCAAGAAGGCCAAGAAGGAGATATATGCCGGCAAGGTTCTCTTCAGCGTTTAGCCTGCTGCTCCTGGCCGCGCCTGCCGCGGCCGGGGATACCCTGCTTTACCTCGAGGGGCAGGGCGTGGCCGGTTATTCCTCGGCGGCCGCGGCGCCGGTATACCATTCCATGTCCGCCGCCGACGCCATGCAGAAAAGCTCGGCCGGCTTCGACCTGGTGCACAAGTTCTACGGCGAGGCCGGCGACGCCGGCACGCTGGCCGTACAGGCCCGCCTGGCCTGGGACAAGGACGCGCCCAACCGCCTGGAGCCGCAGCTCTACAACGCCTATTACCGCCTGCGCACGCCGTACGGCTACGCCTGGGCGGGCCATAACCGCGCCGCGGCGGGGCTCGAGAGCTATACCGACACGCACGGCGCGCTGCTGCAGACCCTGCCCATGTACGGCTACGGCCTTGACCGCGACTGGGGCGCCGGCTGGAGCCGCGACTTCGACGGCGGCAATGCCGCGGCTTCGCTTACGACGGGATCCGGCATGCGCCTGCGCGGCGCCGGCGGCTGGCTGGCCGGCGCGCGGGCGGCTGCCGGCGTGCTGAATTCCGACAATTACACGGCGGGGCTTTACCTCTCGGCCGGCGAGGTGCCGTGGACGGCCGGTTATACCCTCGTCGACGGGGCGCTGCGCCGCTACAGCGCCGCTGGCGCGGACCTGACCTTGCTTTGGGACGCCTGGGAACTGCGCGCCGACCTGCGCGGCGGCCGTATGCGCGGCATGGCTTATATCGCCGGGCTGGGCCGCCTGGGATTCAACGTGCTGCCCGAGGGCGGGCTGAAGCTCGAGGCGCAGGCCGTTTATTCCGGCATGGAGCGCATGGAAGGCTGGATAGTTTCAGCCGGGGCATCCTACGCTCTGACGCCTTACCTTACGCTGCGCGCCGCTTGCGAGCGCGACGTGCCGATGAACGACAGGCGGGTAACCGGCCAGGTTTATTATTACCTGCCGATATAGGAGGGACCATGAGGAAGATCTTTTTCGCGATGGCCATGATGCTGCTGGCGCCGCGGGCCTTCGCCGCGGTGGGTTGCGACCTGAACGACCCGGACCGCGACGCGGCCAGGCTTTTCCCCGGCGCTACCTATAAGACCAGCTACCTGTCCCTCAAGACCTCGGGCGGCGTGCCGCTGCTCGAGCGCGTGGAGGCGCGGCTCGGCGACAAGTTCCACGGCCTCTACGAGACCATCGACGTGCCCTACACGCTATACACGATGTACAAGGGCGGCGCGGCGGCCGGCTATATACACGGCGTGAACCAGAAAGGCGAGTACGGCGGCATACAGGTCTTCCTCGCGCTGGACAAGGCCGGCGCCATAAAGGCCTTCTACATACAGAAACTCACGTCGCGCGCTGCCAAGGCCCTGCGCTCGAAGGAATTTGCTGCCCAGTTCGAGGGGCTTACGCTTAAAGACTTCGAGGGTTACGACCCCGTTTCAGGCAAGGCGCCCGCCGGCTCGAAGGCCGCGGCCATAAAGCCCCCCGCCGGCGCGGGCGCGGATTTCGCAGCCGTGCTGCGCGCGGTAAAGAAGAACCTGATACTGATGGACGAGTTCGTCTACTCGAAGAAGGCCAAATGAACGTATACGCCATAGCCTACAAGAATCTGTTGCGCAAGAAGACCCGCACCGCGCTTACGGCGGGCGGCATAGCCCTGTCGGCCTGGGTGCTGGCCACGCTCCTGGGCTTCAACCGCGGCTACCAGCAGGGCCTGAACCGCGACATAGACAACATGGGTTTCCAGGTGCTGCTGACGGCGAAGGGCTGCCCTTACGAGGCCGCGACGCTCATGCTCAAGGGCGGCACCGGCCTGCGCTACATGCCCGAGGCCGTCGTGAAGACGGTGTACAAGAACCCCGAGGTGGACCGCGTCACGCCGATGCTGATGCACGGCGTGTTCGACCCCGACAAGGGCGAGAACGGCGCGGTGGCGGCCTACCTCGGCGTGGACGCCGGCAGTTTCCCGGAGATGAAGCCTTACCTCGAGTTCAAGCAGGGCGGCTGGTTCTCCGACAACAACGCCTACATGGCCGTGCTGGGCTACGAGGCGGCAGAGCTCGAGCAGCGCGAGGTCGGCGACAAGATGCTGATCCCCGGCGTGGACAAGGAGATAACCGTGGCCGGCGTGCTGAAGCGATCGGGTTCGCAGGACGACGGCACTATCTTCCTGCCCATAGGCACTGTGCAGAACATCTTCAACCGCAAGGGCCTGCTCACCGGCCTCGGCATAAAGGTGAAGAAGGGCGCCGACATCTCGGCCCTCGAGAACCGGCTCTACGACCTGCCCGACGTGCAGGTGGTCTCTATGTCCGCCGTGAAGGCGACCATCATGAACCTGGTCAACAGCGCGCGCGTGATAGTGCTGGGCATAGCCGGCATAGCGCTGATCATAGCGATGGCCGGCGTGGTGAACACCGTGCTGATGTCGGTGATGGAGCGCTACGCCGAGATAGGCATCATCAAGAGCATGGGCGCCATGCCCGCGGACATCTTCAGGATGATCTGGACGGAGACGGCCGTGCTCTGCGGCCTGGGCGGCGCCTTCGGCATAGGGCTGGCCTTCGTGACCGCGCGGCTGGCCGACGCGGCGGTGCGCTACTTCCTCCCCTACGCGCCGAACGGCGCGCTGGTGGCGCTGGACTGGCGCATCTGCGCCTCGGCCTTCGTGCTGATAGTCGTAGGGGGGCTCGCGAGCGGCGTTTACCCGGCCTGGCGCGCGGCGCGCGTGCGGCCGCTCGAAGCCATACGCATAGAAGGAGAACAATAATATGCCCGGCGATCCCGTTATAAAGGCGGCAGGCCTTACCAAGGTATATTCCCGCGGCGCCGAGGAGGTGCGCGCGGTGGACGGCGTGGATTTCGAGGCCTTCCCCGGCGAGGTGGCGGCCATCATAGGCCCTTCCGGCTCCGGCAAGACCACGCTGCTCAACATGATAGGCTGCCTCGACAACCCGTCGTCGGGCTCGCTGGTGGTCGGCGGCCGCCAGGTGTTCGGCGCGGGCCCGCTCTCCGAGCGCGAGCTCACCGCGGTGCGCCGCGAGCTGTTCGGCTACGTGTTCCAGAAGTTCTACCTGATACCCACGCTCACCGTCGAGGAGAACATCATGCTGCCCGGCGCCTTCTACAAGGCGCCCGGAGCCAGGGACGCCTACGAGGTGATGAAGCTGCTGGGCATTGAGCGGCGGCTGCATCATCTTCCCGGCCAGCTCTCCGGCGGCGAGATGCAGCGCGTGGCCATAGCCCGGGCCCTTGTGAACTCGCCCAAAGTGCTGCTCGCCGACGAGCCGACCGGCAGCCTGGACAGCCGCCGCACCGACGAGATAAGGGAGATACTGCGCGGCCTCGCCTCCGGCGGCATAGCCGTGGTGATGGTCACGCACAACCTGGAACTGGCGCGCTCCGCCGACCGGGTGCTGGAGATACGCGACGGCCGCGTGCATAAGGCGAAATAAAGGACCGAAGGACCCTTGAAAAAAGGGCCTCCGTGAGCTACGCTATATCAGGGGAAGGGACCTCTCCCCCGGGGCAGCAAGGAAAGACAGTTGAGGTCCATGCGGAGAGGGCGGGCCATTTGACCCGCCCCCTTCGTTTTTACCTGGCGGCCTTGACCTTGATCGAAGGCCCGGCGGTCATGAAGACGTCCCCGCCGCGGTGGTGCAGCGTGACCGGGTTCTTTA
>ERZ1645187.786-NODE-786-length-31050-cov-6.604678_pt1 | contig 31050 bp, 27 predicted proteins | sample MGYA00575352_ERZ1645187 | MGnify/ENA primary metagenome ERZ1645187 (study PRJEB40837, sample SAMN11349314) | freshwater sediment metagenome | isolation source: river sediment | host: Sediment | place: India: Wazaribad , New Delhi | collected 2017-02-21 ... | reverse complement strand
ACAAGCCCAACACCGCCGTGCCGCAGGCCTTCTACAACAAGGAAGCGGGCATCAAGAAGCTGGTGACGGAAACGGGCGCGGGCCAGTGGGGTTCTTCCCTCGCCATGGCCGGTTCCATGTTCGGCATCGACGTGAAGGTCTTCCAGGTTGGCGTGTCCTTCCGCCAGAAGCCCTATCGCAAGGCCATCATGGAACTCTACGGCGCGCAGTGCGTGTCCTCGCCCTCAATGGAAACCAATGCGGGCCGTTCAATCCTCGCCAAGGACCCGAACTCCAACGGCTCGCTTGGCATCGCCATTTCGGAAGCCGTTGAGGTGGCTGCCACCAACCCGGATACGAAATATGCCCTCGGCTCCGTGCTCAACCACGTGCTGATGCACCAGACGGTGATCGGCATCGAGGCGATCGAGCAGATGGCCATGGCTGGGGCCTATCCGGACATCATCGTCGGCTGCACCGGCGGCGGCTCGAACTTCGCCGGTCTCACCTTCCCCTTCATCGGTGCGCAGTTGCGTGGCGGCAAGAAGGTGAAGGTCGTGGCCGCCGAACCCGCCGCCTGCCCGTCGCTGACGCGCGGCAAGTATGCCTATGACTTCGGCGACACCTCGCACATGACACCGCTCGTCAAGATGCACACACTGGGCTCCGAGTTCATGCCGCCCGGCTTCCACGCCGGTGGCCTGCGCTATCACGGCATGGCGCCGCTGGTCTCGCACCTCAAGGAACTGGGCCTGATCGAGGCCGAAGCCTATGGCCAGGTCGCCTGCTTCGACGCGGGCGTGCTTTTCGCCGAGACCGAAGGCATCGTGCCCGCACCGGAAGCGACCCACGCGGTGAAAGGCGCCATCGACCAGGCCCTCAAGGCCAAGCGCGACGGCACCAGCCCGACGATCCTGTTCGGCCTCTGCGGCCACGGCCACTTCGACATGCAGGCCTACATGGACTACGCATCCGGCAAGCTGGAAGACAAGTCCTACGACGAACAGGCCCTCATGGATTCCCTCGCCCACCTGCCGAAAATCGCGGCGGAGTGAGCAGCGGGTTGCATGTCTGACGATACGGAATGGCCCGCGTGAAGCGGGCCGTTTCATTGGCCCGCCCGACATCAGATTCCGGGGCCCCTGCACCGTCACCCCGGCGAAGGTCATCGCGAGGGCCGGATGTGGCCGGGACGAACTTTCCCAAGAAAATCAGCCCCGCCCCGGCCTTCGCCGGGGTGACGGTCATGGGGGATGTAACCATGGGGGCGAGCCATCCTGGGTAACGCATACCATTCGACTTCTTACGTCATCCCGGCGAAGGCCGGGACAGGGCTTGCTTGACTGCAGTCGCACCGCCCCCGGTCACAGCCTGCCCAAGTGCGCACCCACGCCCATCACCCGTCATGGCCCGCCTGAAGCGGGCCATGACGGATGTTTGGTGGTGCTTTAAATCCCCATCCCCCATTTGCGCCCGTCATAGATCGCCATCGCGGCCGTGCGGGCGGCGGAGGCGTCGCCGATGGTGGCGCTGCCGGTGTCGTCGGCGAGCCAGCGCTCGGACACGTTGGTCGTTGCCATCACCAGACAGTCGCCTGCGATCCGCACCGGCTTGCCGCCGTTCACCTGCACCGTCGCACCATCACCATGCCATTCCAGCATCACATGCTCGGTCAAGAGCGTGACACCGAGTTCGCGCAGGCGTGCGCGCGCCGGATAGTCCGCCGCCGTGCGCGCCATCTCCGCCATCACCAGCGGCGCGCCCGTGACCAGCGTCACCTGATGCCCCTGCTCGGCCATGGCAAGTGCCGTGCCCGTGCCCTTCCAGTTCGCCGTCTCGTCCAGCAGGATGACGCGCTTGCCCAGTGCGGCGCGCTTGGCCATCACGTCCTCGGCACTCCACACCTGCCCGCGCTCCAACCCCGGCAGGGCATCAAACTCCGGCAGGCCGCGTTGGAAGCCCTTCATGTCCGGCTGAGACCCCGTGGCGATGATCACCTCGTCCGCGCCAAAGGCCTTCACCTCGTCCGCATCCATGGGCGCATTGAGCATGACCTGCACCTGCAGCCTGGTGAGCTGCCGCTCCTGCCAGTCGATATAGTCGAGAATCTGCTGGCGGCGCGGCTGTTGTCCGGCGAGGCGGAACAGCCCGCCCAGCCGGTCGCTGGCCTCGGCCAGCGTCACCCGGTGGCCGCGCTCCGCTGCCACACGCGCCGCCTCCATGCCCGCGACACCGCCGCCCACCACCAGGATGCGCTTCGGCTTCTCCGCAGCGACAAAGCGGTCCCCGCCCCATTCAAACTCGCGACCGGCGGACGGATTGATGAGGCAGGAAATCCAGTAGTCGCGATAACGCCTGCCCCAGCACATCTGGTTGCAGGAGAGGCACGGCCGCACATCCTCCGGCCTGCCCTCGCGCGCCTTCGTCACCCAATGCGGATCAGCGATCTGCCCGCGCACGATCGACACCATGTCGGCCTGCCCGGAACGAAGTACCTCCTCGGCATTGTCGGGCGTGCGCACATGCGCCTCGCACTGCACGCGGGCGTGCTTCACCACCTTCTTCAGCGCCTCGGCATGGGGGGCACCCAGCTTGTCGGCGGCGAAGACCGTGGGAATGATGTCGATGAAATTGAAATAGCTGCCGGTGCCGCAGCTCACATAGTCCATGAGATGGCGCTGGTCGTGCCAGGCGACAATCTCCTGCAATTGCTCGATGGTCTGCGAGACGGCACTCTTCGGCTCCATGTTCACGGCCATGCCGATGATGAAGTCATCCCCCGCCATCTTGCGGATGCGCTCCATGACCGTGCGCGAGAAGCGCATGCGGTTCTCCAGGGAACCACCCCACTTGTCGTCGCGCCGGTTGTTGAAGGGCAGCCAGAACTGGTCCGGCAGGGCATTGTAGGCGGCAAAAAGTTCGATGCCGTCAAAGCCGCTCTCCTTGGCCCGCCGCGCCGCCTGCACGTAGCCCTCGATCGTCTCCTCGATCTCGGCCTCCGTCATGGCATGGCTGCCGTCGGAGTCATGGAAGCTGGGCATGCCTGAGGGCGACCACGCGGCATGGTAGGAGTTGTCGCCGTCACCGTGCCCTCCCACATGGTAAAGCTGGTGGCAGATCACCGCGCCATGGGCCTTCACAGCATCCGTCACCTTGCGGAAGTACGGGATGATCTCGTCGGTCGAATGCAGGAAATTGCCCCGCGTGAGAACGGCGGCACCATGCACCGGCACCGGCTCCACAACGATCATGGCAGCGCCACCGCGCGCCCGTTCCTCGTAATAGCCGCGGTGCCGCTCGCCCGGCAGGCCGTTGTCCGACATGTTGGCGGTGTGTGACCCAAACACGATGCGGTTGCGCAATGTCTTGTGGCGCAAGGTCAGCGGCTGGAAGATGGATGAAAAAGTCTGTGTCATGAAGTGCGGCTACCCTCTGTTGTCGTGTCCCCATGTGTCATGCGCGGAAGCTCTCCAGCCGCGCCAGCAAGTCGGCGTCAATCGGCAAGCCTTCCTTTTTGAGCCGCCTGATGTTGGCCTCGCGTCGGCTGTTGGGCAGGCGCGCGCCCTCTTGCGCGGTGATGGACGCAACCAGCGCCTTCACCTGCGCGTCGAACATGCCGCCCGAGAACTTGCGCGGGTCCAGCGCCATGAAGAACTGCCCGCAGCCAATGGGCTTGCCGTCATTCTCGGTGAAAGATCCCATCTGCGTGCCCAGGCACGACCCTGTCATCGCCGCGCACATCACCTCCACCATCAGCCCCTGCCCGAAGCCCTTGTGGCCACCGGCAGGAACCATGGAGCCCGCCAGCCCCGCCTCCGGATCAGTCGTCGGCCTGCCCTCGGCATCAAGCGCCCAGCCCAGCGGAATGGCGCGCTTCTCCGCGCTTGCCAGCTTCACCGCCGTCCACGGCACCTGCGAGGATGACTGGTCGATGAGGAACGCCACCTTCCCCTTCCTGCCCGGCACCGCCATCGACATGGGATTGGTGCCGATCACCGGCGTCTTCCCCCCCACGGGCGCGATGGCTGGCATGGCGTTGGTGAAACCGAAAGCCAGCAGCCCCTCGCGCGCCAGCACGCCGGTGTGATAGCCCAGAGTCGCCGCATTGTAGGAGCCATGCACCGCCATTCCCGCGATGCCGAATTTCCGCGCGGCAGGCACGAGTTTCCTGAACCCCGCCTCAATCGCGGGATGGGCAAATCCGCGTCTGGCATCAACGCGGATCGTCACCGGTGTCACCATCTTCACCACCGGCTTTGCCTTGCCATCCACCTTGCCGGACTGCACGTGCTCGCAATAGTACTGCAGCCAGTAGAAGCCGTGGCCTTCCAGCCCGGAGAGTTCGGTATCGAGAATGGCATCGGTGAAATAGCGCGCGTTGCCGGGTGAAGTGCCTGCCCCGGTCAGGGCTCCGGAGATCAGGCGGCGAGCCCGCCCCACGGAAAGACGCGTCTGCATGTCAAGGAATCCCGCACGTTGCGCGAAAACACTATCATGCGCCCGGGCGGCGGCAAGCGGCACCACTCACGCCCTTGGCGGAATAAATCTCACCCGTGGCATTCTGCCGGTTCAGGCGAAAACCGGCATGGCCGCCAGCAGCCTCTTGTTGCCACTCAGGTTGGTGGCCTTGTCGCAGGCCATGGTGATGGCCATGCGGTGCGCTTCCCCGAGCGGCATGGGCCTGCCGAAGTGATAGCCCTGCGCCATGTCGCAACCCATTCGCTTCAGCAGCGCCCACTGCGCTTCCGTCTCCACGCCTTCCGCCGTCACGGCAAGGCCAAGCTGCTTGCCGATCTGCAGGGAGGCCATCACGATGGCTGCCATGTCGGCATGGGTCTCCATACCCTGAACGAAGCTCTTGTCGATCTTCAGGCCATCAAACTGGTGGCCCGCGAGACGTTCGAAACTGCAGTAGCCGGTGCCGAAGTCATCAATGACCACATGCACGCCCGCCTGCCGCAAGGCTTCGATGCAGGCATCGGACGTCGCATTGCGCCGCAGTTGGGCACTCTCCGTGACCTCGATCTGCAGCCGCGTGGCCGGAAAGCCCGTGGCGCCGAGAATGGCCATGATGCGCAGCGCCGCCAGGGGATCGTGGAGGTCGCTGGCCGCAAGGTTCACCGACAGTTTCAGCCGACCCGGCCAAAGCGCGGCGCGGCGGCAGGCCATGCTCATCAGCTGCTCACCCAGCTTTCCGATCAGTCCGCTCTGCTCCGCCACTTCGATGAATTCGATCGGCGGAACATCCCCCAGAACCGAATCCTTCCAGCGTGCTAGAACCTCGAAGCCGATGATCTCCCCGTTCGCCACATTCACGATGGGTTGCAGATAGGGCACGATATTCTCGTTGTTGATCGCCTTGCGCAGGTTGATCTCCACGAGGCGGCGGCGGCGGATCACGTCCGCCATCCTGTCCTCGTAAATGACAACCGATGTTTCCGGTTCGCCGCCTGCGCTGTGCAGGGCGATGTCGGCCCGCCGCATGATTTCACGGTCCGTGAGCTTGGCATCGCCCAGCAGTGTCGCGCCGATTCCGAATGAGATCTGGATTTCATGGTCATGGTGGAAAGGCTGGGCCAGCCGCAGGCGGATCGCCTCGATCACGGCACGCCCCTCATGTTCATTGCGCAGCACATGCGACACCGCGACGAAAACGTCCGAGTTCACCCGCGCCAGTGAAAAGCAGCCGGGCAAGGCACTGCGCAGGCGCTCGGCAATTTCCTTGAGGATGTCGTCGCCGATGGCATAGCCGAAGCAGCTGTTGATCTCACTGAAGCGCTTGGCATTGATGATGACGCAGAAGCGCAACTCCGACGGATCGAGCGTGGTCAGCAATACGTCAAGCCATGAACGGCTGTGCAGGCCCGTCAGCATGTCGCGGCGCGCGGCGTTTGCCATCTCCGCTTCCTTGATCAGCGCCGCATGGCGGGCCGACCACGCCACCGCGATGCGAAAGCTGCCCGCAATCACGGCCAGTAGGCTGGCAAAGGGAATGATGTCGGCTTGCAGATGTTCATACGCCGCCGTGCGCGCATGAAAGGCTTCCCGGAAATCAAAGACATGCTCGCCGAAATAGACCAGCATGAACACCGACAGGGTAACGAGCACGGCGCTCGCGACTGGCAGTCCGTCCATCAGGCCAGGCTTTCGCGCGTGGCCCTTCAACCCTTTGCCTTGCGGCGGCAGTGCTTCCGTCATGTCCTGCCCCCCGGCAGCGTGCTTTCGGAAGCAGCGGCAAACAAAGTCTGCCTGCAGGGCACCATGCCCTGCATCCGCTACGTGGCCTTCGGCTTCCGCAACCCCAGTGTCGCCGCCGAAACGCCATCATGCTCCCCAGCACGGGCGGCACATTGGCGGCGGAATGTTAACGTCAACCAAACTGACGCATCAGCTGTGCCGGGTTGCCACACGGGGAATCTTCCCGGCACACCACAGCATGAGAAAAAACCGCGCCCAAACAGTAACTTGGGCGCGGATTCAGACTGTTAACGCTAGCGCGTATTCGGTGCTTTGGCAGGTTGATTGCCGCCCGTCACTTGAGCTTGAGGGCGATAAACCGGGTTTCCCCCGCCTTGCCACCCTTCGACACCAGCAGGAGTACGGATGATTTCCCACCCTTCTCCGCCGCTGCCATGGCGTCAGACACGTCTGACGCCCCCACGACAGGCTTGCCACCCGCCTCCATGATCACATCACCGGCAGTAACGCCCTTGTCGGCGGCGACACCTTCAGCCGCCACTTCCGTCACCACGGCACCATTGACCTTCTCGTCAATGCCGAACTTGCTGCGCAGCTCGTCGTTCACGGAACTGACTGTCATGCCGAGCAGTGTCGCGGTGGCAGGTGCGGCTTGCGTCTTGCCCGCCTCTTCCTGCGCCACCTGCTTCTCGCCATCCTCAAGGCGGCCGATGGCGACCTTCAGTTCCACTTCCTTGCCCTTGCGCAACGCCTTCAGCGTCACTTCCTTGCCGATTTCCGTTTCGGCCACGGCGCGTGGCAGTTCCTTCATCTCGCGGATCGGTTTGCCATTGAACTCGACGATCACGTCACCGGGCTCGACACCCGCTGCCTTGCCAGGCGAACCCTCTGTCACATCAGCCACCAGCGCGCCACGCGGCTTGTCGAGGCCGATGCTCTCGGCCAGGTCATCCGTCACCGTCTGCACCTTCACGCCAAGCCAGCCACGGCGCGTCTCACCATATTTCCACAACTGGTCAACCACGCCGCGCGCCGTATTGGCAGGCACCGAGAAGCCGATACCGACCGAGCCGCCCGTGGGCGAGAAGATCGCGGTGTTGATGCCCACCACCTGGCCATTCAGGTTGAACAGCGGTCCACCAGAGTTGCCCTTGTTGATGGCAGCATCGGTCTGGATGAAATCGTCATAGGGGCCGGCATTGATGTCGCGGTTGCGCGCCGAGACAATGCCCAGCGACACCGAACCGCCAAGACCGAAGGGATTGCCGATCGCCATCACCCACTCGCCGATGCGCAACGTATCGCTGTCGCCAAAGGGCACGGTGGGAAGCGGCTTATCAGGCTTCACAAGAAGCACCGCGAGATCGGTCTTGGGGTCACGCCCCTTCAGTTCGGCCTTCAGGGTCGAACCGTCATGCAGGCGGATTTCAATGGATTCGGCCCCTTCAACGACATGGTTGTTGGTGACCACCACGCCAGAGGAATCAATGATGAAGCCAGAGCCCATGGAATTGACCGTGCGGTCGCCGCCACCCTCGCCCTGGCGCTTCTTGAAGAAGTCGTCGAAGAAATCCTTGAAGGGCGAATCCTCCGGCAGCTGCGGCATGTCGGGAATGGGCCCGCCAGCGACTTTGCTCTCCACCGAGATCTCGACCACGGCGGGCAGCAGCTTGTCCGCGAGATCAGCCACGTTGGGCAGTGCCTGTGTCTGCGCTTGCGCCACGGGCGCGAGGGCAGGCAATGCCGTTCCCGTCACCACCAGTGCCGGCAGCGCCACCGCAGCCAGCAAACGTGCCAAAGAACCATGCCGTTTCATGTTCATCTCCCAAAGAGCCCCGACTTGAAATCCTGTCCGGAAAACCTGTTGTCTCAGCCGCCCAGAAACACCCGGGACAGCCAGACCAGCAACACGCCAATGCCGATTGACGCCATTCCGATCACCCGGATCTGCTCGTCCGAAAGGCTGCGCAGCATGCTGGCCATGTTGCGCAAATGCCCCGGAACAAAGGCGTAAAGAAGGCCCTCGATCACCAGCACAAGGCCGATGGCCATCACGATGTTGTCAAGCATCGCCCGCCCCCGCCAGCGCCCTTACGGCTTGGCCGCGGGCACCTGCTCGCGGTCCTTGCCCTGCGCTCCGAAGTACTTGAAGAACTCGGATTCGGGGCTCAGCACCAGCGTGGTGTCCTTGCTGGCCAGCGACTTCGCATAGGCCTGCATCGAGCGGTAGAAGGCGAAGAACTCCGGGTCCTTCTGGAAGGCCTCGGCGAAGATGCGGTTGCGCTCGGCATCGCCTTCACCGCGGATCACCTCGGCGTCACGGCGCGCACCAGCCGTCTGCTCGATGAACTTGCGGTCGGTCTCGGCGTTGCTGCGGGTCCGAAGCGCCTCGCCGCTGGAGCGGATGTTGGTGGCAAGCGCGTTGCGTTCCGAACGCATGCGGTTGTGCGTGTCGGCCAGCACGGCACCTGAAAGATCGGTGCGGCGGATGCGGACGTCCACGATCTTGATGCCAAGCTGGGCAGCGGCGTCATGCAGGTCGTCGCGGATTTCCTTCATCATGGTGGCGCGGTCGGATGACAGCACCTCATCGAAGGAACGGCGGCCATAGGTCTGGCGGAGCGCAGAGTCGAGCAGCGCGCCGATGCGCGTTTCCGCCTGGTCGAGATCGGCACCCAGCGTTTCACGGAACAGCCGGGCGTTGTCGATGCGCGCCAGCGTAATGGCATCAACGATGTAGACCTGGCTTTCCTTGTCCTGCACCGGGCGGTCGTTGTTTTCCCAGATGATGATGCGGTCATCGATGCGCGTCACCGTGTCGGCAAACGGCATCTTGAAATAAAGGCCCGGCTCTTCAACGATGCGGTTGATGTCACCGAAGCGCATCACCAGCGCCTTCTGGCGCTCATCCACCACAAAGTAGCTGAGGTAGGCAACGAACAGCACCACGGCGAGGATGGCACCCACGATATTGCGAATGGCAGTCATGTCTCTGTCTCCGCCTCAGTTGCCGGATGTCGGGGTGTTGGATTTCTGGATTTGCGGCAGAGGCAGATAGGGCACCACACCCGAGCCGCCCTGGCCGCCTTCGATTACCACTTTGTTGGTCTGTGACAGCACCTGTTCCATGGTTTCAAGGAACAGCCGCTGGCGGGTCACATCCTTGGCATTCTTGTATTGCTCGTACACGGACGTGAAGCGCGCCGCTTCACCTTGCGCCTGGGCGATTGCCGCAGCCTTGTAACCTTCCGCCTCCTGGATCAGGCGGGCCGCTTCACCAGCGGCCTGCTGGGTCTTCTGGTTGCGGTACTGGTTGGCTTCGTTTTCCATCTGGATCTTGTTCTGGCCGGCGCGCACCACGTCGGCGAATGCGTCCGCCACTTCGGCGGGCGGCTGCACGTTGCCGAGGTTCACCGCCGTGATGATCACACCCGACTTGTATTCATCGAGCAGGCCCTGGGTGATTTCCGTCACCTTGGCGGCAACCGCATCCTTGCCGGTTGTCAGCATGGCCTGGGCGCTGGTCTGTGCGGCCACCTCACGCATGGCGCTTTGCGCAAGCGCGCGCACCGTGCGTTCCTGATCCGCCACATTGAACAGGAAGTCCTCTGGGTCCGTGATCCGCCACTGCACCGTGAAAGGCACGCTGATGATGTTCTTGTCGGAGGTCAGCATCTGGCCTTCGTTCTCTTCGGCCCCGATGTTGATCTGGCGCACCGTGCCAACGCGCGGCTTCTCGATCTTCTCGATGGGCCAGATGGCGAACTGCAGGCCGGGGTCCACCGTGCGCGAATACTCGCCGAGGCGCAGCACCACGCCGCGCTCGTCGGGTTGCACCTGGTAGATGGAATTGTACACCACATAGACGCCGAACAGCGCCACGGGGATCAGCCACGAGAACCGCCCGCCCCCCGGCAACGCGTTCTTGAACTGGTCCTTGCCGCGCTGGATGATCTCGTCGAGTTCAGGCGGAAGGTTGCCCGGCCCGCCGCCACCGCCGCCGCGGTTGCCGCCCCAGTTGTTGCGGTTGCGCTGGTTGTTGTCGCGGTTGCCGCCACCCCAGGGGCCCTGCCCCCAAGGTCCCTGGCCTCCGCCACCACCGCCACCACCTTCATCCTTGTTCCACGGCATGCTGCAACCTCTCAAAGCGCGTAATGGCAAGGCATATAGGGACGCCCCCCCGGATTGTCCATGCGGGCCAAGCGGTTCCGGATGTTACAATTTTGACAGTTTAGCGCCGCTCCAGCACCCGCAGCATGAAGCCTGCGGAATCTTTCGGGCCTGCCATCACCTCTTCGCGCGACACCTCGCGCCACTGCGCAGGATCAAGCGCGGGGAAATGCGTGTCCCCCTCGGCATCCATCTGCACCTCGGTGAGGTAGATGCGACCCGCCTGCGGCAATGTCTGGCGGTAGATGTCACCGCCGCCGATCACGCAGATTTCCGTTGGCTGCTCCAGCGCGGCGGCGGCCTGCGCGGCCTGCACATCTCCCACCACCACAGCCCCGTCCGCCGCAAACCCCGTCTGCCGCGTGACCACGATGTTGCTGCGCCCCGGCAGGGGCTTGCGCGGCAGGCTCTCCCACGTCCTGCGCCCCATGATCACGGGCTTTCCCATCGTGATCGCTTTGAAGCGCTTGAGGTCGGACGAAATATGCCAGGGCAACCCGCCATCCCGGCCAATGACGCCATTGCGCGAAACGGCGACAACGAGGGCGATCACGCTCATCCAGCCAGCGCGTTCAACGCGTCACCGTCAATGCTGCACAGCCGGTGCTCCGGGTCGATTTCGGCACCCAGTTTGCGGTACAGCGCCTTGGCATCCTCGTTCCAGTTCAGCACCATCCAGAACACCTTGCCATAACCCTTGTCCAGCGCCACTTGGGCGGCGGCCTTGAACAGCGCCCGCGCCACGCCCTTGCGGCGGTGCTCCTTCAGCACGATCACGTCCTCAAGGTACATGATCTCGCGGCCCCGGTTGGTGGAGTAACTGCGGTGCCAGACTGCCGACCCGGCCGGAATCCCATCCACCTCTGCGATCAGGGCCCCGATCACCGGATTGGCGCAGAACAGGTCGCGCTCGTAGTCAGCGGGCTTCGCCACGAAATTCGCCAGGAACCCGTGATGCTCCGCCAGCGCCCATGTTGTGCGCCAAATGATCTCGCCGTCGCCAGGCCGCGCTTCACGAACGGTGATCATGACTGCCCCACCATGCCAAGTGTCAGCAAAGAGAACATCAGGTTCCACGCCCCGTGGCACACCATGGTCACCCACAGGCTGCCAAAACGCAGAAGCAGGGCACCCAGCACCAGCCCCATGATGAAAATGAGCGCGATTGAAAACAGCGGCTCGGTCATGTGCATGGCCGACCATGCGGCACTGGTCAGCGCCACCGTGCCCCAGCGCCCCAGCCGTGTCTGCGCCAGAGAGGCGAAAACCGGGCCACGGAACATGAACTCCTCCACCAGCGGCGCACCAATCGCCACCGACGGGATGGCCAGCCAGAACAGCAGCGGCTCGTTCACGAGGTCATACATCGCCTCCTTCACCAGTCCCGCCGAACCTGTTTCCGGCGACTCGCCGTTGGCACCGGGCGTGTACTGCGCGAGGTCAATATCGAACCCCACGACGAGGGCCATGATCACGGCATACATCGCCATCAGAAAACCAACGGTGATGATGAGCCATCCGCCAAGCCCGAGGCGTGGCACATGCAGCGCCGTGGAGAGCCTGGCGTTGCCGCCTTTCACAGATGCCAGCAGGTAGCACACGAAGGCCGCCACCACCGCCACCGGCAACATGCCGAGGATCGTGCCCTTGATCAGGGCACGGGGATCGGTGAGGCCGCCTTCCATGAAGGGCGCGATCGAAAACGCCGCCACGCCCTGCAGCAGGGCGTTGAAGAGGAACAACAGGAAGAACGCCAGAATGGCAAACCACAGGGGCTGGCTGTTGCGTCCGGCATACAGCCACTCATGCCGGGCCCGCCGCAAATCCTCGCCGATCATTGTCATGGGTGTGAATTGTTCCTAAACGGCCACGGGCGCGGAAATCGCCGCATCCGGGGCATATCCGTCAATGCGAAAATCGTCGTAGCGGAAATCCTCGATCCGCCCGACATCGCGTGTGATCAACAGCCGCGGCAAGGGTTTCGGCGTGCGCGACAATTGCAGCTCCGCCTGCTCCAGGTGGTTGAGATAAATGTGTGCATCACCCAGAGTATGCACAAATTCTCCGGCCTCCAACCTGCACACATGTGCAATCATGTATGTCAGCAGCGCATAGGACGCGATGTTGAACGGCACGCCCAGAAAGATGTCAGCCGAGCGCTGGTAGAGCTGGCAGGACAGTTTGCCGTCGGCCACATAGAACTGGAACAGGCAGTGGCACGGCGGCAGCGCCATCCGGTCCACATCCGCCGGATTCCACGCCGTCACCATCAGGCGGCGCGAGTCCGGGCTCTTGCGGATGCGCTCGATCACCTCCGCCAGCTGGTCCAGCGTGCCGCCATCGCGCTTGGGCCACGAGCGCCACTGCGCCCCATACACCGGACCGAGATCGCCATTGGCATCGGCCCATTCGTCCCAGATGGTGACCTTGTTGTCGTGCAGGTACTTGATGTTGGTTTCGCCGCGGATGAACCACAAAAGCTCATGGATGATCGAGCGCAGGTGCAGCTTCTTGGTGGTCACCAGCGGAAACCCGGCAGCGAGGTCATAACGCGCCTGATGACCGAACACCGAGAGCGTTCCGGTGCCGGTCCGGTCTTCCTTCCTGACGCCCGTGTCGCGGACCAGGCGCATGAGATCGAGATATTGCTGCATGGCCCCTCTTATCCCCCCACATCGAGTCCGCTCAAATGAAAACGGCGGCGCCCTGTGGACACCGCCGTTGGCAAAACCTGTCTGGCGGGCTCAGCCGAGCTTGGCCAGCGTGCCCGTGTGTTCGGCCACGAGGTAGTACACCGTCACGCGGTGCTTGGTCTTGTCGGCCTTCATCTTCTCGCCGACAGCCTTGACCGCGGCTTCCGCCGTCTTGGCGTCAAGGCCGAGCTTCTTGGCGCAGAAACCGTCGACAACACGCTTCACTTCCGCCGGATCGGTCACCGAGACCCACTGCGAGTCCTTGCCCTTCAACGCAATGCCGCAGAACTTGACGATCGATTCGACCGCTGCAGCGTTCACCTTGGACGTGTATTTCTGGATATCTGCCGCGTAGTCGGCCATGGTTTAGTCCCCCAAATGATGCATCCGAAGTTGAATGCCTGCCCCCTATAGCCCCTTGCAGGCAGCAACAAAAGGGGCGGAATTCAAGGCCTTTCGCGGGCCCGCTGGCCGCAAGCCTTGCACTGGCGGCCAAAGCCCCTATATTGGCCCTGTCCACCGCAAGGCGGACTATGGTGATAAACGGCTGACGCAATAAACCCATTGGACCCGGGGGCAGTACCCGGCGCCTCCACCACAGCCGGTTTTCGTGAAAACCGGCAAGCCGCCCGTCAGCAGATTGCTTGCAATCTGCGGGAGGGCCAACCGGCAGAACCGGCTGTGATGGGGGCGAAATAGGATCGACAAGGGCGTAAAGGTTGGTTTTTTGCCCGCGATTGTACCGGCGTTATCGGGCTATTTTATAGTTGCCAATGACAACTATGCTCCGGTTGCCGTCGCTGCGTAACGCAGTGCCGAAAACGGAAATCAAGCCCTGAGGCTTAGCCGCTTCAGGCGGGGTTCGCCGGCACCTGGCAACAGAAGCCGGCACTTCCTGTCATGTGCCACGTCCCACGCCCGCCGTCTCCCGCCCAAGCGAAAGAGGGCTTGCCAGCTGGCCTTTGCACAGCGGTGTGCGCCCCGCTAGCTTGCGCATCCGATTCGAGAGTAAGCTGGCCTGCATGAGCAAATCTGAAGACAAGACGCCCGAAGACCTGATGCGTTATGACCATCTGGCGCAGATGGCATTGCGTGGCGTGGTGCGCGAGGCCGTGCGCCGTGTGGAGCGTGAAGGCCTGCCGGGCGAACACCATTTCTACATCGCCTTCAACACGCGCTATCCGGGCGTACTGCTCTCGGAGCGCATCCTCGAGCGCTACCCCCGCGAGATGACCATCGTCCTCCAGCACCAGTACTGGAACCTCAAGGTCTTCGACACCTGGTTCGAGGTGGAACTGTCTTTCGACAACATCCCCGAAAAGCTGGTCATTCCTTTCAACGCCATCAAGGGCTTCCTCGACCCTGCCGTGCAGTTCGGATTGCAGTTCGAAGTGGTGGCGGTGGAGGAACAGCCTGCGGAAGCGCCGCAGGCAGCAGTCCCCCTCCACAAAACCGCCACGCCGGCGGCGGAAGGAGCGGCGGATGAAACCGAATCGGCCGGGGGCGAGACAAAGGTCGTGTCACTTGATGCTTTCCGCAAGAAATAGACTGGTTCCGGCGCTCGCCGCTGCCGCAGGCCTGTTGGTCACTCTGGCATGCACGGCTGTGGCACAGTCGGTCACCGACATGTCGACGCTGGCAGAGCTGTCCGCCGAACCTCCGAAGGCCACCGCTGAAATCAACAAGATGCCCGCCAAGAAGCTCTTCGGGCGGCAGAAGACTCCGGCCTCCCTCAAGTCCCGCGCTATCGGTTCCTATGCCAAGGGCTGCCTCGCGGGTGCCAAGGCCATCCCCATTGATGGTGAAGCCTGGCAGGTCATGCGCCTCTCGCGCAACCGCATGTGGGGTCACCCCGATCTCATTTCGCTCGTCGAGGATCTGGGCCGCAAGGCCCGCGCCGCCGGAGACTGGAACGGACTGCTGGTGGGCGACATCTCGCAGCCCCGCGGCGGCCCCATGCTCACCGGCCACGCCAGCCACCAGATCGGCCTCGATGCCGACATCTGGCTGACCCCCATGCCGGACCGCACGCTCAGCAAGAAGGAGCGCGAGAACATTTCCGCCGTGGTCATGACCAAAAACCGCAAGGAAATTGATCCCAAGGTCTGGACCGAAAGCCGCATGCGGCTGATCAAGCGCGCCGCGAACTATGAGCGTGTCGCCCGCATCTTCGTTCACCCGCCCATCAAGGCTGAACTGTGCAAATGGGCGACGGGAGACCGTTCCTGGCTTGCCAAGGTGCGTCCCATCTACGGGCACAACTACCATTTCCACATTCGCATGAAGTGCCCCGCAGGCATGGCCGGCTGCAAGGACCAGTGGGCCCCGAAGCCCAAGGACGGCACCGGCTGCGGCGAGGAACTTGCCTACTGGATGAGCGATCTGCCGTGGAAACCGAAGAAGCCGGATCCCACGCCGCCAGACCCGAACAAGCCGAAACCCAAGCCACCGCCGCCCTTGACTCTCTCCGGGCTACCTGCTGAATGCCGCGCCGTTATTGCGGCAGACTAGTACGCCGCCATTTGCCGGAGCCTGCTGGGGGTAGGCTTTCATGAATCAGTCCGCACCTGCCTCTGACGAACAAACCCGGCAAACCCGCCTCAAGCTGGCCTTTGCCACGCTTGGTGTTGTTTATGGCGACATCGGCACCAGCCCGCTTTATGCCATGCGCGAAGCCCTCCACCCCGTCGTCGCGGCGGGGGGCGATCTGCGCATGGCCGTCCTCGGCGTGGTCTCGCTGCTCATCTGGGCCCTGCTCATCGTCGTCACCCTCAAGTATGTGATCATGCTCATGCGGGCCGACAACCAGGGTGAAGGCGGCATTCTCTCGCTCGTCGTGCTGGTGGAAACGCTTCTCAAGAAAAAGGGCGGCCTTGTGCTGGCGCTCGGCATCATCGGTGCCGCCTTCTTCTTCGGCGACGCCATGATCACGCCGGCCATGTCGGTGCTTTCGGCCGTGGAAGGCCTCTCCGTCATCAACAAGGGCTTCGAACCGGTGGTCGTGCCGCTGACGCTGGCAATTCTCATCACCCTCTTCGTCTTCCAGTACAAGGGCACGGCGGGCGTGGCCTCGCTCTTCGCACCCGTGACCATGGTGTGGTTCATCACACTCGGCGTCATGGGGTTCATCCACATCTTCGATGACCTGCAGATTTTCCTCGCCCTGAACCCGTGGTACGGTTTCCGCATTCTGGTGGAACAGCCGGGCCTCGCCCTGCTTGTCTTCGGCGGCGTGTTCCTTGCCGTCACCGGCGGCGAGGCTCTCTATGCCGACATGGGCCACTTCGGGCGCGGCCCCATCCGCATCGCCTGGGCCTCGCTCGTGCTGCCCAGCCTCGTGATCAACTACCTGGGCCAGGGCGCCTTCGTCATTTCCCATCCGGAAGCGGTCGAGAATCCCCTCTTCCTCATGGCACCGGGCTGGGGTCTCATTCCCATCGTCATCCTCGCCACCATGGTGACGGTCATCGCCTCACAGGCGGTGATCACCGGAGCCTTCTCCATCGCCCAGCAGGCCATGTCCCTGGGCTTGCTGCCGCGCATGAACATCACCCACACCAACGAGGAAGAACAGGGCCAGATCTATGTCGGTCAGGTCAACTGGCTCATCCTCTTCGGTGTCATCCTTCTGGTGCTGGTGTTCCAGTCCTCCTCGAACCTCGCCTCGGCCTATGGCGTGGCCGTGAACACCTCGATGATCGTCGACTCGATCCTCGGCATCATCTTCTTCTGGAAGGCGCGCACCCTGCCCCGCTGGTTCGCCATCCCGGCCCTCATCGTCATTCTCGCCATCGAGACCGTGTTCGGCGTCGCCAATGCCCTGAAGATCCTGCATGGCGGCTACATGCCGGTGCTGATGGGCTCCACCATCATCCTCCTCATGGTCACGTGGCTCAGGGGCCGCGCCCTGCTCGCCAGGAAGCTGGAAAAGGAATCGATCGAACTGGAAGGCCTGCTGCAATCCCTCGAACGCCGTTCACCCACGCGCGTCGCCGGGGCCGCCGTTTTCATGCAGACCGATATCCGCTACGCCCCCTCGGCCCTCATGCACAATCTCAAGCACAACCGCGTGCTGCATGACATTCTCGTCTTCATCTCGGTCGAAACAACCGACGAGCCGCGCCACGAGGGCGACCGCGTGACTGCCCGGCAGACATCGCTCGGCGCCTGGATCGTGGAGGCCCGTTTCGGCTACATGGAACAGCCGGACGTGCCGGCAGCACTTCGCGCCTGCCGCGACCTTGGCCTGGAAGTGGACCCGCGCCACGCCAGCTATTTCCTCGGCCGCCGCGTCATCCGCCTCAGCCCGCGCTCGGCCATGCCCTTCTGGCAGCAGCGCATCTTCATCATGCTGGCCAACCAGTCATCACGCGCCATCGAGTTCTTCCGCATCCCGCCAGACCGCGTGGTCGAACTCGGCCTGCAGATGAGCGTGTGATCAGCCGGTGCCCGTGCTGCGGTAGCGCGGCAGGCTGAGGTCATAGGCAAGGGCCGCCGCGCGGATGGCAAGCGCCACGGCAAAGCCGATGGCGATGGCCACGTCGCCAAGTCCGGCAGTGACGCGCAGGCCCACATAGGCCGCCGCCCCGGCCAGCGCCGCCGTCACATAGATTTCCCGCCGCAGTATGACCGGGCTTTCCGCCCCCAGCACATCGCGGATCACGCCGCCAAAAGTGGCCGTCGCCACCCCCATGGCAATGGCGATGGTCGAACCCGCCCCGCTGTCCATGGCCACGCGCGCGCCCGTGACCGTGAAGACCGCAAGGCCGATGGCATCGAGCCACAGCAGTAGCCGCATGCGCGCCGACAGGTGGTGGGCGAGAACGAACGTCGCCACCCCCGCCAGCACGCAAACCAGCAGATAGGCGGGTGTCTTCACCCAGAACACCGGAGTCAGCCCCAGCAGGAGATCGCGGATGGTGCCGCCACCAATGCCGGTCACGCTGGCGAGCAGCGCGAACCCCACGATGTCCATTTCCTTGCGCGACGCCACAAGTCCGCCCGTGATGGCGAACACCACAATGCCAAGCCAGTCCAGGATCAGGGTCGCGGTTGCAAGCATGGCCCGGAATAGCACCTGCGGCACCTCCCGGTCCATGCGTGGCCCACGGCACGGAACCCCGCTGGTCACTGGCGTGTCACACGCCTTGCGGATATGCTCGCCCCATGAAATCCATCGCCCCCTTCTCCGCCCCCGGCCGCTTCTGGCGCGGCAACCTGCATACCCACTCCAACCTGTCGGACGGCGCGCTCGGCCTTGATGACGTGGTCAACCGCTACAAGGCGGTGGGCTATGATTTCGTCATGATGTCGGAACACTTCATCGACCACTTCGACTGGCCCATCGCCGACACCCGCCACCTGCGCGGCAACAGCTTCACCACCATCCTTGGAGCGGAACTGCATGCCCCCGTCACCAGTGCCGGCGAACTCTGGCATGTGGTGGCCGCTGGCCTGCCGCTGGATTTCCCGCCCGCGCGAAAAGGTGAGACAGGCCCCGAAATCACCCGCCGTGCCGTCGAGGCAGGGGCCTTCGTCGCCATCGCCCACCCCTCATGGTCGCGCTACACGATCGAGGATGGCCGCGCCCTCTCCTTCGCCCACGCCGTTGAAATCTACAACCACGGCTGCGCCATCGAGAACGACCTCGGCGAAGGCTTCTACCTGCTCGACCAGATGCTCAACGAAGGCCACCGACTCTCGGCCATCGCCACGGATGACGCCCACTTCAAGACGCCCGACCACTTCGGCGGCTGGGTGCATGTGAAATCCGAAAGCCTGGAGGAAGAGGCCCTGCTGGCCGCCCTCAAGGCTGGCCACCACTATTCTTCGCAAGGCCCCCTGCTGCTCGACATCCGCATGGATGGCACCGACATCGAAATCGAGACCTCGCCTGTGGATACCATCACCGTGGTCTGCGGCAACTCCCGCACCTGCGTGGCGACTGGCCGTGCCATCACCTCGGCGAGCTTCGATCTCTCCCGCCTCGACAAGGGCTGGCTGGTGGAAAAGAAAAGCCCGTGGTTCCGCGTCACCGCCATTGACCATGCAGGCAAGCGCGCCTGGAGCAATCCCATCTGGTTTGATGACGTGCGCTGAACCGGCTGCGGCGCATTTCCGCACCTGCCGCACTTGCACAATCTGGCCCGCCTGATACTCTGGGTTTCTCAAATGGGGGACCGATCTTGAAATCATTTCTGAAGTCCGCAGCCGTAGCGCTTTCCGTGGCCGTTGCACTGGCCGGCATCACGTCAGCCGAAGCCGCCAAGAAGTCATCCAAGCGCAAGTTCACGCCAGCCATGAAGCAGGCCTCCATGGGCAAGGCCCGCGCCATGTGCATGGAAGGCAAGGCCCGCAGGGGCAAGCAGTTCATCCGCGCCGAAATCACCGATGATGGCCGCCTGTACTGCTGGTACCGCTGATCCACCCACGTCTGGCGTCCCGGACCAGGCCGCACTGGCGGCTTGGCGCTGGCCGCTGCGCGCGTGTATGAACCCGCTGTGGACGTCACCAATCTCCTCCTCCTCTTCGCGGGCGGCATTCTTGCGGGCATGATCAACGTGCTGGCGGGCGGCGCCGGCTTCATGACGTTTCCGCTTCTGATCGCCACCGGCCTGAGCGAGATGCAGGCCAACGCAGCAAACTTCGTGGCGCTCATCCCCGCCAACATTGTGGGCACCGCTGTCTACCGCAAGGAACTGGCGGAGGTGCGCCAGCACCTCGTGACGAGGCTCGTGCTGGCGGCGGTGGGTGGCGTCGCGGGCTCGCTGCTCTTCGTCTGGCTGGGGGCCGAGAGTTTCAAGCTGGCCATCCCCTGGCTGCTGCTCTTCGCAACGCTTTCCTTCGGCCTCGGGCCACTCATCAAGTCATGGTTGGAACGGCACCAGTCCTTCGACGCCGCGCGCTGGCTCTGGCTCTCGTTCCTGCTGGAATTCCTGGTCTATCTCTATGGCGGCTATTTCGGACTGGGCATGGGCATCATCCTGCTCGCCATCCACTCCATCTTCAGCCACATGACCATCCACCACGCGCAAGCCCTGCGCAACGCCACCATCGCGCTGATGACGCTGATCAGCATCGTGGTCTTTGCCGGAAGCGGCATCGTGCCGTGGATTCCCTCACTCGCCATGATGGCGGGTGCCGTGGTGGGCGGCTACGGCATGGCGAAGATCGCCCGCCGCCTGCCGCAAGCGGTCGTGCGCAACACCATCCTCGGCTGGTCCGTCATGCTGACGGCCTATGCCTTCTGGCGCTATCACTGACGATCTGCATCAACGCATGCAACACCGGCCATGCGGTGTGAAGTGTGCAATCAGTCCCGGTACTCCGGTTCCTGCGCATCAAGAATGGCACGAATGGCAGCAAGGTGCTTGACCGCAAAGCCGGGATACTCCGCCCATTGCCGGGCCGTTTTCTCGGCCACTTCATCCGAGGCGATGTTCAACGCCAGCCCTGACGACAGAGCGGTGATGTAGGTCTCCGCCGCGCGCTCGAAGTAGTAAATGTCGTCGAAGCATTGTGCCACGGTGGGTCCCACGACAAGAATGCCATGCTGACCCATCAGCATGACGGAGTGGTTTCCAAGCCGGGTCCCCAGCCGCTCGGCCTCCTTGCCCAGCCCCATGCCATCGAATCCGTCGTCAACGGCCACGCGCTTGTAGAACCGCATGGTGTTCTGGTCGATGGGAGGCATGACCGGATCCTTGAGGCAGGCCAGCGCCGTTGCGTACTTGGAATGCAGGTGCATCACGCAGCGGGCATGCGGCACATTGCGGTGCAGGGCACCGTGGATGGCAAAGGCCGTCGGATCCACCTGATCGCCGGTTTCAACCTGCTCATCCGCATGGAGTTCCAGCAGGTCCGAGGCCCGCATCATCGACCAATGCCGGCCGTAGGGATTCATCAGAAACTGTTTGCCGTCATCCGAGACGGCAAGGCTGTAGTGATTGGCGATGCTCTCGTGCAGGCCAAGGCGGGCGGTGTAGCGCAAGCTGGCAGCCAGATCGCGCCTCTCTTCCAGATGATCCATTGAATTCTCTTTCGCTCCACAAGAACGGGTCGCCTGATGACCATGACCAGAACGGCAGCATTCGCCTGGCAGAAAGCTATCGAATGATATCTGGGCCGTCGAGGGGCAACCTCTATTCACCACGGTTGAAAATCGTTGCACACAGGACTGGTCCATCATCCTGACGGCGTATTCGTTTTGCCGCCATCACTGACTCGCCCTCGCCCGTGCCCCGTGCTATTGCAGCGCAGCATTTCACGCGAGACCGGACATGAGCAAGACCACCCGTACCGAAACCGATACCTTTGGCCCCATTGAAGTGGATGCCTCGAAGTACTGGGGCGCGCAGGCCCAGCGTTCGTTGCAGAACTTCAGGATCGGCTGGGAAAAGCAGCCGCAGCCGGTGATCCGGGCGCTCGGCATCGTCAAGCGCGCCGCCGCGGAGGCCAACATGGACCTCGGCAAGATGGATGCGAAGCTCGGTGCCATCATCATCAAGGCCGCGCAGGAGGTGATCGAAGGCAAGCTCGACGCGCACTTCCCCCTCGTCGTCTGGCAGACGGGTTCCGGCACCCAATCCAACATGAATGCCAACGAGGTGATCTCCAACCGCGCCATCGAGATGCTGGGCGGCGAGATGGGCTCCAAGAAGCCCGTTCACCCCAACGATCACGTCAACATGAGCCAAAGCTCAAACGACACCTTCCCCACGGCCATGCACATCGCCTGCGCCGAGGAAATCCACCACCGCCTGATCCCTGCATTGCAGAAGCTGCGCAACGCGCTCAACGACAAGGCCATGGCCTGGAAGGACATCATCAAGATTGGCCGCACCCACACGCAGGATGCAACGCCCGTGACCCTGGGTCAGGAATTCTCCGGCTACACCCAGCAGATCGAGATGGGCATCAAGCGGATCGAGATGACCATGCCCGACCTGATGCAACTGGCCCAGGGCGGCACCGCCGTGGGCACCGGCCTCGCCTCGCCAGTGGGCTTTGCCGAAAAGGTGGCGGAGCGCATCGCCGCCATCACCCACATGAAGTTCACCTCCGCCCCCAACAAGTTCGAGGCGCTGGCCGCCCATGATGCGATGGTGATGACCCATGGTGCCATCACCACCGTGGCCATGAGCTGCTTCAAGATCGCCAACGACATCCGCTTCCTCGGCTCCGGCCCCCGCGCCGGTCTTGGCGAACTCTCGCTGCCGGAAAACGAACCGGGCTCGTCCATCATGCCGGGCAAGGTCAATCCCACCCAGTCGGAAGCCTTGACGCAGGTCGCCGTGCAGATCCACGGCAACAACGCCGCCATGAGCTTTGCCGGATCGCAAGGCCACTTCGAACTCAACGTCTACAATCCGGTCATGGCCTACAACTTCCTGCAGTCCGTGCGCCTGCTGGCGGATGCCGCCGTGAGCTTCACCGACAACTGCGTCGTCGGCATCGAACCCCGCCTCGACAACATCGCCAGGGGCCTCGCCAATTCGCTGATGCTGGTGACACCGCTCAAGGAAAAATACGGCTACGACCTCGCCGCCAAGGTGGCCAAGACCGCCCACAAGAACGGCACCACGCTGCGCGAGGAAGCAGTCAAGCTCGGCATCACGGCGGAGGACTTCGACGCCATCGTCCGCCCCGAGAACATGATCGGTCCGGGTTGAGGGCAGTCATGGGCGACGTCGTCAATCTCAACCGCTTCAAGAAACAGAAGGCCCGCGACACCCGCGCCAGCGAAGCCGACGCCAACCGCGTGAAGTTCGGTCGGTCGAAGGCGGAGAAGAAGTTGAATGAAGCGGAGAAGGAATTGGCCGCAAGGAAACTCGACGGACACTTGCTCGACGAATGAGCGGAGATGCGTTCTCTCCGAAGCCAACCTGTTAATCAGGCCCCGGCAAAGAAATTTTCGTCATTCCGGCGAATGCCGGAATCCAGACTGTCCCGCAGTTCCCCCGCCCAAAGCCTGGGCCCCGGCTTTCGCCGGGGTGACAGGGATGGTAGGTGATACTTCAAATGCCCCATGACCTGAAACGCTCCCTCACCATCGCGGGCCATCGTACTTCGCTGTCGCTGGAAGCGGAGTTTTGGGATGCCCTGAACGCCGCCGCGAAAGCCGAAGCCAAATCCCCCGCCACGCTGGTGGGCGAGATTGATGCCACGCGCGGCACGCGCAATCTCTCGTCTGCCGTGCGGGTGTGGCTGCTGAAGCGGGCTCAGCAGTAAAGCGGATTGTCACAGGCCGGCTTGGGCGGCTTGGGCGGCACTGGCGGCACTGGCGGTTCCGGCAGCATGTTGAGCTTCGGAAGCTCCTCCAGCTTCTTGCGCGCCTCGTCTTCCAGCCGCTTGCGCTCGGCTTCGGCGCGGGCCTGTTCCTCGGCCAGCGCCTTGGCGTCAGCTTCGGCCTTTGCCTGCGCGGCGGCGGCCTTTGCCGCATCCTCTTCCGCCTTGCGTCTGGCGGCCTCAATGCGTGCCTGCTCATCAGCAAGTGCCTTCAGGCGCAGCGCTTCCGCCTTGGCCTTCTCTTCCTCGATGGCTTTCAGCCGCGCCTCTTCGGCCCGCCTGGCCTTTTCCTCAAGCGCCTTCTTGCGCTCCTCTTCGATCTTCGCCTTGCGGGCATTCTCCGCCGCGAAGGCCGCAAGCCGCGGCTTCAATCCCAGCACCAGCCGCTTCTTCGCCAGTTCGATTCTGTTCATCGCGTCACCCAGCGGCACGAAGGCGGCGAACTCCGCTTCGGCCACTGCCTTGCGCGCCGCGCGCGACGCCGCATGCACTTTCAGTTCCCGCTGCCGCATGCGGATCTCCGCCCGCTGCGCCTGATAGGCCTCGAACTTGGCCACGTCCTGCAGGCGCTGTTCTTCTTCCGCGACGGCCAACTTTTCCTGCTCGGTCTTGAGCCGCTCCAGTTCAGCAAGGTCACGCGCCAGAAACTCGTGCCCCAGCTTGGAGGCCAGCGCCGCTGAACTCGACCGCCGCTCCATCGCCCCCGCTTCGCCGGAATAGGTGATGGTGACAGGCGGCAGTTCCGGCCGCCCCGTCAGCGTCACGGCGGTGGCGAGATCAACCCGCAGCGCGCCAAGGTCGGCCGTGGCTGTCATCTCGCTCAATGTGCCGATGCCGCTCACCCGGGTCGGCGTGGAGGTCAGCATGCCCTTGCTCACGCTGAACGAACCGCCCGAGGATTCCACCTTCAATCCCGCATCGCCTTCCAGCGCTTCAAGCGCCGCACGCAGGTCATCAGCGGATTTCACGGCGGCAAACCGGGCCGCGAAGGCCTCCGGTGCCAGCTTGCTGAAGGCGAGGCCGGACAGTGTGTAGGCGCCCTTGCCCTCCAGCGTCGTCAGCACGGCGGCGGGGCTGCGGCCCGAGCCCGCGAGTTCACCACTCACCACCAGTCCGCCCGTGCCCAGCACCGTGCCGTCCCGCGCCGTCAGCACCTGCGCCACATCCACGGGCAACTTGCCCTTGGCCTTGGCGTCAAAGCCGCCGTCGCGGGCCGTCACTTCAACATCAAATTCCAGTTCCGGCATGGTGGGGGCCAGCAGCGCGAAGCGGCGCGTTTCCCCCAGCGTGATGCCCACGGCCGTCTCTTTCAGTTGCGTCCCAAACGGCATGGCGAGGGAGCGCGGACGCAACCAGATTTCACCATCGAACAACAGATCGCCCGGCCCGGCAAAGGATGTGGCGGCATCCATCTCGGCCCCCCGCCACGGCATGAAGGTCAGCGCCAGAAGTCGCGGCAGGCTGGTCTCCCCGATATTGAAATCAGCAGCGAGCTTGCCGTCCTTGTCGAAGGAGGCCTCGCCCGCCAGCGCCAGTCCGGCGTGGTCGCCCACCACGTCATTCACGGCCAGCCCGCCGTCCTTTGGCGTCACCTTGAAGGCCAGCCGCAACGGACCGCCCCGTTCATCGGTCCGCGGCACGCCGAGTGCGCGCAGCAGCGGCCCCACATCATCGGCAAACAGGCTCGCCGCACCGGACATGCCCGAATAGGCTTCCGCCGGTTTCAGGCTGCCGTCAAACGACAGTCGCGCCCCATAGGCCTGCGCCTCGATCTTGCTGGCAAAGCCTCCGCCCTTCGAGCCGGAAAACGACAGCGCCACCTTGCCGGCACTGGGTGCCACAGCCTTGCTCTCCAATCCGGCCACCGCCAACAGCCGCGCTGCATCCGGTGCATCAACCGTGCCCTCCAGGGAAACCCGCGCATCCGAACCCCGCTCCAGTTCCGTGATGCCCCCCGTGAACGACAGCTTGAACGGACTGGCACTGCCCGAGAGCGCATAGGTGAGAATGGCGCCATTGGGGTCTGGCCGGGCATTGAAGGTGAAGGTCACATCACTCTGGCCGAGGCCCTGCGTCCATTGCGCGTTCCGCTCCGAAAGCCCGAGCAGCCGCAGAAAGCCGCGCGGATCATCAGCCACCAGTGTGGCCGTCACGTCACCCGATGGTCCTTCCGCCTTGCTCAGCACCAGGCCTTCCGCCTTCACCCGCGCTCCCCCCACCGAGCCGATGTCAAAGGCCTTGATCTCGAAGCCGCTCTGGCTGGTGCCCACATCCAGCGCCACATCCTGCGCCCTCACGCCATTCAGCGTCACCGCACCCGCATCCAGAACCAGATGCTTCTCCAGTGTGCCCGCCCCGCTCAGCGCCGGGTTGAGAATATCGAGAAGGTCAAAGGCATGGCCGCGCAAGCCGGCACCACCACCGGACAGGAGTGAATCAAGATCGAGCACCGCCGTGGTCAGGCGCATCAGCAGCGATGGCACCTGGCCCTGCCGCAACACCACTTCGCCTGTGCCCGGCAGGCCTTCCAGTTCGTAGCGCACATCGCCAAGCGACATCAGCGAAGGTGTCCATGCGAGGTTGCCCTGCATTTTCAGGCGGCCCCGGCTGCCTTTCCACCAGGTGTCGAAGCCGGCCTTGCGCTCCGGCAGGGCCCATCCGGCGAGGGCGCGCAGGTCACTGCTCTCGAAGGCCAGTACGCCCGAGAGTTCCGTCGCACCATCCTTGCGCGCCACCTTGCCATCCGTCAGCCGCATGGCGGAGCGGCCCGGCAGCCCGGCCCGCGCATTCTCGATGGCAATGCCATCCGGCGTCACATGCGCCGCCAGCCGCACGTCGTTCATGGTTTCGCCGCCTGCCGTCAGCACCGTCACGTCAAGGCCGAAGCGCACATCCAGCTTGTCCGGCAGGTGGCGCAGCATGGCGTGCGACAGCGCCAGCACCCCACCGCTGCGCCACGCCGAAAGCGCTTCCGAGCCCAGCATCGTGTCCAGGTTGACGCGCGGCGCCTTGAGCGCGATGTCGCCCGTCAGGGCCGCGCCCAGATCGAGTCCTGCCGTGCCCTCAACCAGCGTGCCGGAATCCCGCGCATCGGCGGGTGTGATCTTGATCTCGGAGAGGTCGGCCCGCTCCGCCGTGGCTTTCAGTTTGGCCCGCAGCGCCAGAGGTTTCAGGCCGCCTTCCACGCTGCCCTTCTGCCCCTCCGCCGCCTGTGGCAGCACACTCATATCGCCATCAAAGGCGCTGTCCTTCAAGCCGCCATCAATCGAGAAGACCGGCAGCGAAGGATCGCCCGGCGTCAGCCGCAGGCCGAAGCGGAACGGTTCCTTGTCATCATAGGTCCCGCTGGAAAAGGTGATGCCCACCGGCATCTCCCGCCACGAGCCCGTGCCCTTCAGCCGCCACGGCCCTTCAATGGCATCGGCCGACATGTCGGCATCGATGGTCGAAAGGTCCGCCACCAGACCCTGCCTGCGGTCATCCAGCCGGATGGAGCCGTTGACCAGCGTGATCTGGTCCAGCCGCACGTTGGACAGCAAGGTGGAGCGGCGCAAGTCTTCATCCGGCACCAGCATCCAGTTGACGGCACCTTCGGCGGTGCGCAGCAGCGTCACCTTCGGTTCCAGCAATTCGACGCTTTCCACATTGAGATTGCCGTTGAGCAGGCCGCCCAGTTGCAGCGAGAGCGTCAGGCCTTCGCTGTGGATCAGCGGCGCGCCTTCAATGCCTTCGGGATTGCCGATGGCCACCTGCTGCGCCGTCAGCCGCGGCCACGGAAACAGGCGGATTTCCACATCGCCGCCGATCTCCACATTGCGCCCCGTGAGGCGGCGGCCATAGGCTTCCAGATTGTCCTTGTAGCTGTTCCAGTCCACCACATACGGCGCCACCATCAGCCCGCCCACCACCGCGAGAAGCAGGATGCCGAAATAGAAGACTGGTGATTTCCAGACGCTCATGGGTGGGCCATATCCGGGCAGTCGGTACAGCACACGCCCGGAACGGCAAAACAATCTGCGGTCAACCTGGCGAAGGCCGGGGTGAAGGAACTTGTGGCATGATCACGCTGCATCACCATGCAACGATAATCCATCCGTCATGGTTTTCAAATGGCGGCATTCTTTCCCGGGTTCATGATGTTGAGCGGGTCCAGCGCCCGCTTGATCGCCTGCATCACCGCCAGCGCCGGGCCGTGTTCGCGCGCCAGATAGGCCCGCTTGCCCGCCCCGATACCATGTTCGCCCGTGCAGGTGCCGCCCATCGCGAGCGCCCGGTTGATCATGCGGTCATAGGCCGCCTTCACCCGCTTCACCTCACCGGCGTCATTGACGTCGGCAAACAGCACCACATGGAAATTTCCGTCGCCCACATGGCCGATCATCGGCCCGTAAATGTCGTTGGCTTCGAGGTCCCGGCGCGTCTCCTCCACGCATTCCGCCAGACGCGAAATCGGCACACAGACATCCGTGGCAAAGGCCTCCGCCTTTCCTGCCTTGATGTTCTTCGTCGCCCAGAAGGCATCATGGCGCGCCTGCCACAGCCGCGTCCGGTCTTCCTCCCTGGTCGCCCAGTCAAACGGCCCCCCGCCATGCGAGGCGGCAATCTCGCCGAAACGCTCCGACTGCTCCTTCGTCCAGGCCTCCGTGCCGTGGAACTCCACGAACAGGGTCGGCGTCACTGCCAGCGCCAGCTTGGAATAGGCATTGATGGCCTTGATGTGCTCGGCATCCACCAGTTCGATGCGCGCCACCGGGATGCCCATCTGGATCGTTTCGATGGTGGTGCGGCAGCAGTCCTCCACCGAAGGGAAGGCGCACACCCCTGCCGCGATCGATTCAGGGATCCCCTGCAGCTTGAGCTGCACCTCCGTGATCACGCCAAGCGTGCCTTCCGACCCCACCATCAGCCGCGTTAGGTCATATCCCGCCGAGGATTTCCGCGCCCGCGTGCCGGTCCGGATCACCTCGCCATTGGGCATGACGACGGTGAGGCCCAGCACATTGTCCTTCATGGTGCCGTAGCGCACCGCGTTGGTGCCGGACGCCCGCGTTGCCGCCATGCCGCCGAGGCTGGCATCAGCGCCGGGATCAATCGGGAAGAAAAGCCCCTGGTCACGCAGCGCCGTGTTCAGTGCCTTGCGCGTGACACCCGCCTCCACCCGACAATCCAGATCTTCGGCATTCACTTCCAAAATCGCATTCATCCCACTGACATCAATGGATATTCCCCCATATGGCGCGGTGAAGTGACCCTCCAGTGACGTGCCCGTACCAAAAGGAATGACCGGCACCTGATGTTCCGCGCAGATCGTCACGATCGCCGCAACCTCGCCCGTGTCCCTCACAAAGGCCACGGCATCGGGCGAAGCGCCCTCATTCCAGGTCTGGTCCTTGCCGTGCTGCTCACGAACCGCCGCGGCAGTTGAAAGCCGCTCACCCAGAAGCGCGCGGATTTTGCCAATGGCGTCGGTTGTGCTGTTCTTCAAACGTGGTGTAGTCATGCCCCAAGGCTAACACAGCGAGTGCGAAACGCGATGACTTTTCCCGCCCCCTACACCTCCCGCGAGATGAAGATCGAACCGGAATGGATCGACTATAACGGTCACTTCAACATGGCCTACTACAACGTTCTGTTCGACCGCGCGGCAGACGAGATCTTCGCCCTGGCGGGTCTCGGGCCCGACTATGTGAAAACGGGCAATTCCTTCTTCACGCTGGAAACCCACACCTCCTATCTGCGGGAACTCGCGCCCACGGACACCGTGAAGATCGACATCCAGGTCCTCGACCATGACCACAAGCGCGTGCATTACGTCCAGCAGATGCGCCATGCCACCGAAGGCTGGGTGGCCTGCATTCTGGAAGTCATGGTGAGCCACGTCAGCCTCGTCACCCACAAGACCTCTGAATTTCCGCCGGATGTCGCAAAGATGATCGCGGACATCGCCGCGGCCCACAAAGCCCTGCCCGTGCCGCCGCAGGTGGGGCACAGGATCGCAATCCCCCGCAAGACATGAGATCTGCAGGCACGTTCTGCCAACGCGATCACCCGCAGTCGTGTGCGAGCCCCTGTTCCGATACACTTGGCTTTCCTGCCGCATGTTTGCATCACCCGATTGTTTGCACTGCCCCACAATCGTCACACCCTTGTAAACTTCAGGGCCCATTTCCCCGTCATCACGGGTTCCAGCCGGACAAGAGAGCCGGACCCGGAAAGGAGGCCCACAATGACACCGAACGGATTTGCCCATTTCGCTGACGCCCTTGTCTTCGTGCACGGCCACAAGGCCCTTGCCGAAGCAGCCCGCCACGCCGAACTGTGCGAACGCGCTGGCGACATGGAAACGGCTGCCCGCTGGCGCCGCACCATGGCCCACGTCAAAACCGTGTCTGCAGGTACAAAGCAGAAACATGACCTCGCGGCCTGAGGTTCCCTGCCCTATATAGGCCGGAAAAGGGAATCACTTCCGGCCCATGCCCAACAGACCGCTCGACCTCGACAATTTCGGCGATGACGATCTCGCTGCCCCGGCCACGCCCACAGGCGTCGTGCCGGGCGGCATTGCCGCGCGCGCGATGGGCCAGGCTGCTCCAGGCGCCGAGCCGCCCTATCTCAAGGGCCTGAACACCGAACAGCGCGACGCCGTCCTCTCCACCGACGGCCCCCTCCTCGTGCTCGCCGGCGCCGGCACCGGCAAGACCCGCGTGCTGACCACAAGGCTTGCCCATATCCTCAGCACACGGAAGGCTTTCCCCAACCAGATTCTCGCCGTCACCTTCACCAACAAGGCGGCGCGCGAGATGAAGGAGCGCATCGGCATGCTGATCGGCGGCATGGGCGAGGGCATGACCTGGCTCGGCACCTTCCACTCCATCGGCGTGAAGATTCTCCGCAACCACTACGAACTCGCGGGCCTCCGCTCCGGCTTCACCATTCTTGATGATGACGACCAGGTGCGCCTGCTGAAGCAGCTGTTGCAGGCCGAGAACATTGACGAGAAGCGCTGGCCCGCGCGCCAGCTTGCCGCCCTCATCGATGGCTGGAAGAACCGCGGCCTCACGCCCGACCGCGTGCCCGCGGGCGAGGCCCACAGCTTCGCCAACGGTCTTGGCGGCAGGCTCTATGCCGACTACCAGCAGCGCCTCAAGACGGTGAACGCCTGCGACTTCGGCGACCTGTTGCTGGAGGTGTTGCGCCTCTTCCAGGACCACCCGGATGTGCTGAAAACCTACCAGCAGCGCTTCAAGTACATGCTGGTGGACGAGTACCAGGACACCAACATCGCGCAATATCTCTGGCTGCGCCTGCTGGCAGGCGGCCACCACAACATCTGCTGCGTCGGCGATGACGACCAGTCGATCTACGGCTGGCGCGGCGCCGAGGTGGACAACATCCTGCGCTTCGAAAAGGATTTCCCCGGTGCCAAGGTCATCCGCCTCGAACAGAACTACCGCTCAACGCCGGATATTCTCGGCGCGGCCTCCGGCCTCATTGCGAAAAACGAAGCCCGCCTCGGCAAGACACTGCGCACCAGCCGCGACGAAAGCGAACCCCTCATCGTGCGCGGCCACTGGGATGGCGACGAGGAAGCCCGTGCCATCGGCGACGACATCGAAAGTCTGCAGCGCAAGGGCGAGCGCCTGAACGACATGGCCATCCTCGTGCGCGCCTCCTTCCAGATGCGCGCCTTCGAAGACCGCTTCCTCACCCTCGGCCTGCCCTA
>ERZ1645187.785-NODE-785-length-31056-cov-130.395729_pt1 | contig 31056 bp, 33 predicted proteins | sample MGYA00575352_ERZ1645187 | MGnify/ENA primary metagenome ERZ1645187 (study PRJEB40837, sample SAMN11349314) | freshwater sediment metagenome | isolation source: river sediment | host: Sediment | place: India: Wazaribad , New Delhi | collected 2017-02-21 ... | reverse complement strand
TGCCGAAGACCCGCTCGGGCAAGATCATGCGCCGCATCCTGCGCAAGATCGCCGAAGACTCGTTCGAGAGCCTGGGCGACACCTCGACCCTGTCGGATCCGTCGGTCGTCGACGATCTGATCGAGAACCGTCAGAACCGCCACTGATGCGAGATCGCGCCCGCCGGCCCCAAGACCGGCGCCGCCCCCCCTCACGGGAGGAAGCGAAGACCCCGGGGAGCGATCCCCGGGGTTTTTCGTCTTCGGCCCGCCCGAAGACGAGGCCCGACAGGATTTCGTCAATCATCTTCGTGAACGACACGAAAACCACGTCTCCTAGCGATGTCTCGAGACTTTCGAGTCATCGTGCTCCCCGAAGAACAAATCCCATGGTCTGTCGGGAGTATCGTACATGGGGAAACTGGGGAACTACGTCGCCGCGGCCGGACTGGCGACGGCGATCATGGTCATCGCGGGGCTCGGACAGGCTTCCGCCCGTGACGTCGTCCAGGTCGACGGCGCCTTCCAGGCCGGCACCATCGTGGTCAAGACCTCCGAGCGCCGGCTCTACTACGTGATCGGCGGCGGTCAGGCGATCCGCTATCCGGTCGCCGTCGGTATGCCGGGCAAGGAATGGTCCGGTCAGACCCACGTCGCCCGCAAGGAGGTGAACCCCGTCTGGCAGCCGCCGGACGAGGTGCGTCGCGACAAGCCGACTCTGCCCTATCTGGTGCCGCCCGGCCCGTCCAATCCGCTCGGGCCCCGCGCCATGGTGCTCGCCCACGGCCAATACGCCATCCACGGCACCAACAAACGCGAATCGATCGGCACACGGGCGAGCTACGGCTGCATCCGCATGTACAACGAGGACGTGGTCGACCTCTTCGAACAGGTCGGCATCGGCACCCCGGTTGTGGTGATGCGCTGAGGGACCTTCACACCGAGCGAACCATGGCCGGCCCTCGGGTCGGCCGTCGTCGTTTCGGCCCCTCGCGCGCTTTTCCCGATTCCGTCGCGCCGCCGCCGCGCCTATGCTCCGTCGAACGGCCGCACCACGACGTGCCGACGAGGGAGAGGAAACGCATGATCGGTCTCACCCCCTGGACCCGCGCCGCCGCCCTCACTCTGCTGTGTGGGCTGACCGCCTCCGCCGCCCTCGCCGCCCCGCCCGCCCCCGCCGATCCGGCGAACGGCGAGCGTCTCGCGCGACGCTGGTGCGCCGCCTGCCACCTCGTCGCCGCCGACCAGACCACCGCCTCCGCCGACGCACCGAGCTTCCAGGCGCTCGCCGATGCGCCGGCGAAGACCCCGGACGGCATCGCCGATTTCCTCACCCTGCCCGGCACCACCCATTCACGGATGCCCGATCTGGCGCTGTCGCGGGTCGAGATCGACGACATCACCGCCTACGTCGCCTCGCTGAAGAAGTGAGCCCACCCTTGCGCCGCCGCGCCCGCCACACCATCCTCGGAGCATGAGGAGAGGGCGATGAACCGACGCGACGAGATCGAAGCCGAACGCCGCGCCGCCGCCGAGGCGGCGCTCGCCGGGGTGGTGCGCGACGCCGAGGTGGTCGGCAGCTCCGGCTTCGCCCGCACCGCCACCGAGGCCGGCCGCCGGCTCGGAGCCCGCCTCGCCACCGACGTCGATCCGAACGATCCGATCGAGATCTGGGGCCGGCGCATCGGCCGCGGCCTCGGCTTCCTCTTCGCCGCCTACCTCGCCGTCCATCTCCTCAGAACCTACGTGATCGGCTGACCCCGTGACCTCGCTCCCGACCGACCCGACGGCCCGCCGCGCCGCGATCGAAGCGGCGATCGCCGCCACCGGCCTCGTCGCCCGCGGCTGGATCGCGCTCGGCCCCGACGATGCCGTCCCGCCGCTCGCCGACGGCCGACCGGTGACCGCCCTCGTCCTCGTCGGTCGTCTCGGCCGCCAGGGCTGGAGCGCCTTCGCCGCCGCCCCCGAGTCCCGCGATCGCCTCCCCGATCCGCTCGACCGCTGGTCGGCGCGGGTGATCGGCGCCCTCGCCGAGGAGATCGGCGGCGCGGCGCTCTTCCCCTTCGGCGGCCCGCCGTTCCGGCCGTTCCAGCGCTGGGCGATGCGGGCCGAGCCCGTCGCGCCCTCGCCGCTCGGCCTGCTGATCCACCCCGAGTTCGGCCTCTGGCATGCCTATCGCGGCGCCGTCGCCATCGCCGACGACGTCGGCGAGATCGCCCCACCGCCCGCCGTCGCCAGCCCCTGCCAGACCTGCGCCGCGAAGCCCTGCCTGACCACCTGCCCGGTCGACGCCTTCGGTGCCACCGGCTACGACGTTGCCCGTTGTACCGCCCACATGGAGAGCCCGCTCGGCGCGCTCTGCCGCACCGACGGCTGCCGCGCCCGCGACGCCTGCCCGGTCGCCCGTGGCCGCCGTTATGCCGACGAGGAGATCCGCTTCCTGATGCGCGCCTTCCTCCTCGCCCGCCGTTCCGCATCGAAGGACCCGAGATGACCCGCCCCCCGCAGATCGACTGGGCTCACGCCAAGGCGCCCGACCTCGACGCCTTCGAGACCCTGGCGCTCGCCGCCTATCGGGCGCTGCCGCCCGAGTTCCTCCACTTCACCGGCGACGTGCTGATCGCCATCGCCGACTTCCCCGAGGAGGAGGTGATCGACGAGATGGAGCTCGAGAGCGAGTTCGATCTCCTCGGCCTGTTCCAGGGCACCGGCCTGCCGCACCGCGGCGCCATGCCCGAGACCGGGCACATGCCCAACCGCATCCTGCTCTACCGCCGGCCGATCCTCGACTTCTGGGCCGAGCACGACGAGACCCTCGGCGCCATCGTCACCCACGTGCTGATCCACGAGATCGGCCACCATTTCGGCTTCTCCGACGCCGACATGGAGGCGATCGAACGCCTCGCCCGAGATCGCGACTGACCCCGCCGTCGGGCCGCGCCGACGACCGACCGCCCGGAGACGACCGATGCCCGCCGTCCACCGCCTCGCTCTCGCCGTCGCCCTGCTGGCGCCGCCCGCCCTCGCCGCCGAGATCGCCCCGCCCGCCGAGCGATGCGACTTCCGCGCCTGGTCGAAGGATCCCGACCCCGCCGGTCTCAACGTCCGCGCCGCGCCCCGCCGCGACGCCCCCGTCGTCGGCCGCCTCCCCGCCCCGCGCGACGACGGCGGCGAGCGCATCGCCGTCGAGTTCCGCGTCGTCGGCGGCGACGGGCCGTGGTTGCTGATCGAGAACGCCGCCTACGGCGACTACGGCAATGGGGCGAAGAAGGTCTTCTCCGGCCGCGGCTGGATCGCCGCCGCCCTCGTCGACGTCGCCGTCCAGGACGAGAAGGTCCGCCTCGGCCCGTCGAGCGACGCCGGCATCGCCGACGAGCCGCGCCCCCTCGTCGACGGCACCTACGATTTCCTCTCGCTGCGCCGCATCCTCGCCTGTCGCGACCGCTGGGTCGAGATCGAGGGCGAGTTCCGCCTCGCCAAGGAGAAACCCGGCCGAGCGGTGCGCGGCTGGGTGACGGACCTCTGCGGCAATCAGGTCACCACCTGCAACTGACGCGAACCCCGCCTCTCATCCCCGAGAAGGGCTTTGTTCGGCGCCGAAAACGCGCTAGAGACGCGGCCGAGACAGTTTCGGAGATCCGCCTCATGGACAAGTTCACGACGCTGACCGGCGTGGCCGCCCCCCTGCCGATCGTCAACATCGACACGGACATGATCATCCCCAAGCAGTTCCTGAAGACGATCGAGCGCACCGGCCTCGCCCGCGGCCTGTTCTTCGAGCTGCGCTTCAACGAGGACGGTTCGGAGAAGCCGGAGTTCGTGCTGAACCAGCCGGCCTGGCGCAAGGCCCAGATCATCGTCGCCGGCGACAACTTCGGCTGCGGCTCGTCGCGCGAGCATGCTCCCTGGGCGCTGCTCGACTACGGCATCCGCTGCGTGATCTCCACGAGCTTCGCCGACATCTTCTACAACAACTGCTTCAAGAACGGCATTCTGCCGATCCGCGTGCCCCAGGCCGATCTCGACAAGCTGATGGACGACGCCGACCGCGGCTCCAACGCCACGCTCACCGTCGATCTCGCCGCCCAGGAGATCCGCGGCCCCGACGGCGGCGTGGTGAAGTTCGACATCGACCCCTTCCGCAAGCACTGCCTGCTGGAAGGCCTCGACGACATCGGCCTGACCCTGCAGAAGGCCGACGCGATCGCCGCCTACGAAGCGAAGACCGCGACCGCCCGTCCCTGGGCTTGACGCGGCCGGACCGCGGGCTGAAGATCCCACCCCGTCAGGAGGAGGGGCGGCGCGAGCCGCCCCTTTCTCGTTTCAGGCCTCTTTCGAACCCACGGACCGCCGACCCATGAACTTCGACGTCTGGCCGATCTTCGTCCCCGCCGCCTTCGCGCTCAACATGTTCCCCGGGCCGAACAACCTCCTGGCGCTCGGCAATGCGGCGCGCCACGGCTTCTCCACCGCGGTGCTCGCCTCCGCCGGCCGTTTCCCGCCCTTCGCCGCCTTCGTCGCCGGCGCGGCGATCGGCCTCGGCGCCCTGCTCGCCACCTCGGCCGAACTCTTCGGCCTGATGAAGATCGTCGGCGCCCTCTATCTGATCGTCCTCGGCATCCAGATGATCCGCGCCACCACCGGCGACGCTCCGACCGAACAGCCGAGCGGAGCACCGCTGTCGACGCTCGTCGCCCGCGAATTCTGGACCGCCGCGACCAATCCCAAGGCGATGCTGGTCTTCACCGCCTTCTTCGCCCCCTTCGTCGATCCGTCGCGCCCCGCCGCCGGCCAGATCCTGGCGCTCGGCGCGGTCGCTCTCGGCCTCGAGGTGGTCGCGGTGACGATCTACGCTTTCGCCGGCACCCACATCGGCCGCGTCGGCCGCTCGGTCGGCGCGCTGCGTCTCGTCGACCGCATCTCCGGCGGCGCCCTGATCGCCGCCGGTGTCGCCCTCCTCCTCGCCCGCCGCCCGGCGAGCGTCTGACACCTCGGAAGAAAGGAACCCGCCATGGCCAAACGTCGCCTGATCTCCACCGGATCGCCGTTCGAGAAGGTCGCCGGCTACAGCCGCGCCGTGGTCCAGGGCGAGTGGTGCTGGGTCTCCGGCACCACCGGCTACGACTACGCCGCCATGCAGATGCCCGACACGGTCGAGGCCCAGACCCGCAACGCCATGGCGACCATCACCAAGGCGCTGAACGACGCCGGCTTCCACCTCGCCGACGTGGTCCGCGTCGTCTACTACGTCATCGACGCCGCCTTCGCCGACGTGGTCTTCCCCATCGTCGGCGCGTCCTTCGCCGACGTCCGCCCCGCCGCGACGATGATCGTCTGCGACCTGATCAAGCCCGAGATGAAGATCGAGATCGAAGTCACGGCCAAGCGGCTCGAGAAGGACTGAGACCGATCGAGCCCCTCTCGTCCCGGGACGAGGTCCGAGGGAATTCGAGACGATCGCCACCTCCGTCCCCTCCCCCCTGGAGGGGGAGGGACAGGGAGAGGGGGCGCTGCGTCTCCGAATCTCGCGCCTTCGGTTGGAGCCCCCGCCTCACCGCTTCACCGCGACGAAGAACAGCCGCGGGAAACGGAACATCACACGCCCGTCGGCCGTCTCCGGATAGGCGGCGGCGACGCGAGCCGTGTAGCGGGCGAGGAACGCCGCCTGGAGGCCCGCGTCGAGCGGATCGAGGAACGGCCTGAGCCCGGTCGAGCGCACCATTTCGACGATCTTCGTGGCCCCCATCAGCGGATGGACGTAGGTCGTCCGCCAGAGGTCGACCGTCTCGGCGTGGGGGACCAGCACGTCCCAGGTCTCCTCGAAGGACAGGAGCTTCGTCCGCGCCCCCGCCGCCTGCTCGAGCGCCGCCGCGAACGGCGCCTCCGCCGCCACCGCCCGCATCAGCGCATGGCTCGGCTCGTCGAGAGTATCCGGCATCTGCACCGCGAGCACCCCGCCCGGCGCCAGCCACGACATCAGCTTCGGCAAGAGCGACCGGTGATCCGGGATCCACTGCAGGGTCGCATTGGAGAAGACCAGATCGACCGGTTCCTCGGGCGCCCACACCGCCCCGTCGGCGATCTCGAACCGCGCGCCGGGAACCTTGCCCCGCGCTTCCGCGATCATCGCCGGCGACGTGTCGATCCCGACGACCTCCGCTCCCGGCCACCGCGCGACGAGCGGCGCCGTCGAGGCGCCGGCTCCGCAACCGAGATCGACGATCCGCCGCGGGTTCGTCAGCGGCGCCCGAGCGAGGAGATCATGCACCGGCCACGCGCGCTCGTCGGCGAAGCGGGCATAGAGTTCGGGGTTCCAGTCGGACATGGCGATCTCCTCCCGACCCGACCCTAAGCGAGGGGGCTGCGGATCGCGACCCCGAAAACGCGATCGGCGCCCCTCTCGGAGCGCCGACCGAACTCTCGCGATGGAACCGCGCGCGGCTCAGGCCGCCTTCCCCGCCTTCGGCGTGATCAGCTTGCGGTTGATCAGAACCTCGGCGATCTGCACGGCGTTGAGCGCCGCGCCCTTGCGCAGGTTGTCGGAGACGCACCAGAAGGCGAGGCCGTTCTCCACCGTGTTGTCCTCGCGGATACGGGAGATGTAGGTCGCGTCCTCACCGGCCGCCTCGTGCGGGGTGATGTAGCCACCCGGCTCGCGCTTGTCGATCACCAGCACACCCGGCGCCTCGCGCAGGATGTCGCGGGCCTCGTCGGCGGTCACCGGCTTCTCGAACTCGACGTTGACCGATTCCGAATGGGAGATGAACACCGGCACGCGCACGCAGGTGGCGGTCAGCTTGATCTTCGGGTCGAGAATCTTCTTGGTCTCGGCCATCATCTTCCACTCTTCCTTCGTGAACCCGTCCTCCATGAACACGTCGATGTGGGGGATGAGGTTGAAGGCGATCCGCTTGGGGAACTTCTTCGGCTCGATCGGATCGGTGACGAAGACGGCGCGGGTCTGGTTGAAGAGCTCGTCCATGCCCTCCTTGCCGGCGCCCGACACCGACTGATAGGTCGAGACGACGACGCGCTTGATCTTGTACTCGTCGTGCAGCGGCTTCAGCGCCACGACGAGCTGGGCGGTCGAGCAGTTCGGATTGGCGATGATGTTCTTCTTGGAGAAGCCGACGATCGCGTCGGCGTTCACTTCCGGAACGATCAGCGGCACCTCGGCGTCGTAGCGCCAGGCCGAGGAGTTGTCGATGACGACGCAGCCCTGGGCACCGATCTTCGGCGACCATTCCTTCGACACCGAGCCGCCGGCCGACATCAGGCAGATGTCGGTGTCGGAGAAGTCGTAGTTGTCGAGCACCTTGGTCTTCAGCGTCTTGTCGCCGAAGGAGACCTCGGTGCCGAGCGAGCGCGCCGAGGCGAGCGGCACGACTTCCGACACCGGAAATCCGCGCTCCGCCAGGATGTCGAGCATCTCCCGACCCACGTTGCCGGTGGCACCGACGATTGCGACCTTGTAGCCCATCTCGAAATTTCCCCGCGTGATCGATCGTCTCTCCCGTTTCACGGAGAGGACCTCTGGGATCGCTTTTTCGAGGGATCGAGAAAGGGAACCGTTCGGTCCTCCGCTGCTCCCGTCACCCGCCGGGAGAGAGCATGCGGGAGGTCGAGAGCCTGCGTCAGCCGGCGACTTTCGTCGCCGTCGTCATGGTCGTTTTGGTTTTCGTCGTGGTGACGAACGACATGATGACGCGTGTTCCCGAACAGTTGCGAGACCCGTCGCGCGGGCTCGCGTCCGAGAAGCCCGAAAAGGCGCCCGAAGTCAAGCGTCGGAACGGCACATCGCCGTCGGGAGGAGCCCTCATTCGCCGATCCGCACCCATGGCAGCGGGCGGCGCAGGAAGGCCACGCGGCAGACGAGAACGACGAGAACCACCAGCCCCCAGCCGATCGCCACGTCGGAGAGGAAATGGCCGCCGAAGGCCATGCGGTTCACCGACACCGCCATGGCCGCGGCGAGGCTGGCGACGAGCACGAACGGTCGCCACGCCCTCGGCACCACGAAGACGAAGGCGACCAGCCACATGGCGCTCGACGCTTCCCCAGAGGGGAAGGAACAGTTGGTCGGGCAGCCGCCGCCCGGGATCCAGGCCGGCACGAAGGCGAGGTCGCCGCCGAAGTCGAGAACGTCACGCGGTCGCGGACGCCCCCAACCCTCCTTCAGCACCAGATTGACGATCAGCCCCGGCCCCAGCGCCAGACTGGTGGCGAGGAAGACGGCGCGGCGGAGCGTCGGGATGCGGGCCCGTCGCGACCGGACGATCTTCACGGCCGCACCCGCGACCGCCAACACGATCGCCACCACCCAGGCCTGACGCCCCACCGCCCGCAGCAGCAACAGCGGCTCCGATCGGGCTGCCGCGAACCCCTCGCTCGGCCGGAAGAACAGCGCCGCCACCTCCCGGTCCCAGTGCGGAAAAACCAGCGCGAGAGCCGAGACCAGAGCGGTGAGCATCGCCACCGTCAGGATCGGCCGACGCCGCACCGTATCCGCGAACGCCGCGACGCCGACGGGACCCGTCGACCGACATCCGCCCGGCACATCACCCTCGCGGGCTCCCTCGAAACCGATGGTCATCCCCCCTCCTCGGATCCCCCCGGACCCTGTAGTCTCGCCCGGCCCGCGCCTTCGCCCGCCCCCGGAGAACCGCATGACCGCCTTCGCCGACCACCTGCCGACCCTGTCGATCCTCGTCGCCTATGCCGGCGCGGTGGTGCTGCTGGTGTTCACCCCCGGCCCCGACATGGCGTTGTTCCTCGGTCGGACGCTCGCCTCAGGCCGCGCCGCCGGTCTCGCCGCGCTGACCGGCACCACCGCCGGCCTCTACGTCCACACCGCCCTCGCCGCCTTCGGCCTCTCGGCGCTGCTGGCGGCCTCGCCGCTGGCCTATGCGGCGCTGAAATGGGCGGGTGCGGCCTATCTTGTGGTGCTCGCCGTGACGGCCGTGCGACACGGCTCCGCCTTCGAGCTCACCGGGGGGCGCGAAGAGGTCTCCCTCTCCCGCGCCTTCCTGGCCGGGCTCGGCGTCAATCTGCTCAATCCGAAGATCGTGCTGTTCTTCGTGACCTTCCTGCCGCAGTTCGTGGCGGCCGGCGATCCGCATGCCGCCTCGAAACTCGCCGTGCTCGGCGGCCTCTACGGAGTGATCGGCGCGCCGATCTGCGTGGCGCTGATCCTCGGGGCGGAGCGGGTGTCGGGGGTCTTCGCCGGGTCGGCGCGCCTGCGCCGCGGCCTCGATCTGGCGACCGCCGGCCTCTTCACCGCCTTCGCGGCGCGTCTCGTCCTCGCCCACGACTGACGGTGGCTCAGGAGGCCTCGCCGTCCGCCTCGATCGAATGGCGCTGGATCAACGGCACCTGAGCGATGGCGAAGAGGAAGGTGAGCGGCATGATGCCGAACACCTTGAACGTCACCCAGGTGTCGGTCGAAAAGCCGCGCCACACCACCTCGTTGAGCCCGGCGAGCACGAAGAAGAACAGGCCCCAGCGCAGCGTCAGTTTGCGCCAGCCCTCCGCGTCGAGGTCGAAGACCGAATCGAAGACCACCCCGAGCAGCGACCGGCCGAAGAGGAGGCCGCCGAGCAGCACCGTCCCGAACAGCGAATTGACGATGGTCGGCTTGAGCTTGATGAACAACTCGTCCTGAAGGACGAGCGTCAGGGTGCCGAAAACCACCACCACCACGCCGGAGACGACCGGCATGATCGGCAGCCGATGCATGATCTTCCACGACACCGCCAGGGCGACCAGCGTGGCGACCATCAGCGCCGCGGTCGCCGGATAGAGCCCGTGGCTCTTGCCGAAGACGGCATTGACCGCGAAGAAGATCCCGAGCGGCCCGAGCTCCAGCACCAGCTTGCGCCAGTCGTGCGCCTTGACCGGCTTCGCCTCGTCCGCCGCCGCACCGCCCACGTCCTTCGCCGCCATCGTTCCGTCGCCTCGTCTCGACCGCGCATCCCCGCGCCGTTCCGCCTTAACACATGGGATGCGCTTTCGTCGCCTGGAAGTGCGCGGCATCGACTAGGCTCGGGCGACCGATTCGAACGCGAGGCACCCATGCTCGTCGAGGTTCTCGCCTGGCTCCTCACTCCCGCGACGCTCGACGCCCGGCGCACCGGCCATCTCGCCGCGGCCGTGTCGCTGTGGTCGCGCGCGCGCCGTTGCCGCGCCGACTGGTCGGAGCACGAGGCCCGCTGCCATGCCGTCGTCGCCCGCGCCGTCGACGCCCTTCCGCAGCGGCGCAAGTGTCTCGTCCTCGGCTCGGGCCTGATGCGCGACGTCTCGCTGCCCTTCCTCGCCGAGCGATTCGCCGAAGTGATCCTCGTCGACGTCGTCCATCTCTGGCCGATCCGCCTCGCCGCCCGCCGCTTTCCCGACGTCCGCCTCGTCGATCTCGACGTCACCGGCTCGACCGACCTCCTGCTCGGCCGCGCCACCGGTCTCGCCGACCCGCTCGCCCGCTTCCGCGCCGATCCGACGATCGATCTGGTGATCTCGGCCAATTGCCTCAGCCAACTGGCGCTCCAGCCGATGGAACGGGCGCGGAAGTCGGGCATGCTGGTGCGCCTGCGCTTCCCCGATCTCGGCCGCCGGCTGGTCGAGGGTCATCTCGCGGCGCTGCGCCGCTTCGCCACCCGCGTCTGCCTGCTCACCGACGACGAAGGCCGCGACGTCGGCCCGACCGGCGAGATCCTCGATCGTTACGACCTGCTCGAGGGCGTGACCCTGCCGCCCGCCGACGACGACTGGGATTGGGTGCTGGCGCCCCTCGGCGAGGTCTCCCGCGACCACGCCGTCGTCCACCGTGCCCACGGCTGGGCCGACTTCCACGCCGCCGAAGCCGGCGCCCGGCGCGGTCGCGTCGCGGCCGTCCCGCCCGAAGGACCGCAGCCGCGATGACGGATCGACGATCCACGCCGATCACGCCATCATGCGACACGGGACCCGGCAGGGTCGAAACGGTACGGCGGACGATGGTGAGAGACGACAACGGACGCGCGACGAGACGCCACGACGGGCGCAGCGGCGCACCCAAGCCACTCAGGATCGGCTTCCTGCTCGCTCATGCTTTCACCATGTCCGCCTTTTCGATGTTCGTCGACACGCTGCGGCTGGCCAGCGACGACGGCGATCGCTCCGGCCGCATCCACTGCGACTGGGAGGTGCTGAGCGCCACCGGCCATCTCGTCCGGTCGAGCGCGGCGATCGAGGTCGCCCCCACCTCCGGCCTCGGCGATCCGCGCCGCTTCACCCACGTCGCCGTGGTCGGCGGTCTGTTGCGCGCCGGCGACCCGCTCGATGCCGCCTCGATCGACTTCCTGCGCCGCGCCGCGGCGGCCGGCGTGCCGCTGATCGGCGTCTGTACCGGCTCCTTCATCCTGGCGGCGGCGGGCCTCTTGCGAGGCCGTCGGGCCTGCGTCAGCTGGTATCACTTCCACGACTTCCGCGACCGCTTCCCCGACGTGAAGGTCATCGCCGACCGGCTGTTCTTCGTCGACGGCGACCGCATCACCTGTTCGGGCGGCGCCGGCGCGGCCGATCTCGCCGCCCACTTGGTCGAGCGCCACCTCGGCCGCGGCCCGCGCGAGAAGGCCCTACAGGTGTTGCAGGTCGACCGCGCCCGCCCGGCCTCGGCGCCCCAGCCGCGCGCCCCGCTGTCGATGGAGGCCGAGGACGAACGCATCCGCCGCGTCCTGCTGCTGATGGACCAGTCGATCGCCGAACCGCTGTCGATCAGCGGCCTCGCCAAGGCGGCGGGCCTGTCGACCCGCCAGATGGAGCGGCTCTTCGCCGAGAGCTTCACCGCTTCACCCGCCGCGATCTACATGCAGATCCGGCTCGAAGCGGCGCGCTGGCTCTTGATCAACACCGACCGCGCCATCGCCGAGATCGGCGGCGCCACCGGTTTCTCCAACCCGTCGCACTTCTCGAGGCGGTTCCGCGACGCCTTCGGCCTCACCCCGACCGCGATCCGCAACACCCCGCCGCCGACCGAGGACATCCTCGCCTGACGGCGGCCCCTCAGCCGCGGGCGCCGGCTCCGCGCTCGTACCAGTCCTTGGAGCGGTTGACGATCCACACCACCGACAGCATCACCGGCACCTCGATGAGGACGCCGACGACGGTGGCCAGCGCCGCCCGCGACTGGAAGCCGAGGAGCAGCACCAGCGTGGCGAGCAGCGCCATCGACGAGGCCGGCTGCAATTGCCCGAGCAGCTTCGCCAGCGCCGCATCGCCGCCGCGGGCCAGCAGAGACCGGCGCAGGATCTGCGCCGCGATCACCGGCACGACGATGTGGAGCACCACCGACAGCACCAGCGTGTCCCACGGCACCGTGATCGCCAACAGGCCGAGCAGGAAGGCGACGATCGGCGCGAAGGCGAAGACCATGATGGTGCCGTCGAGCGCCACCTGGTCAACCGGCCTGCGCCGCCGGGAAGTACCGGTCGCGCGTCCACAGCGCCACGTTGACGAGTGCGATCATCACCGGCACCTCGACCAACGGCCCGATGACGGCGGCGAAGGCCGCGCCGGAATTGATGCCGTAGACCGCGACGGCGACGGCGATCGCCAGCTCGAAGTTGTTGCTCGCGGCGGTGAAGCACAAGGTGGTGCAGCGACCGTAGTCGGTGCCCATGCCGCGGCTCAGGACGAACGACAGCACGAACATCACCACGAAGTAGATCAGCAGCGGCACGGCGATCCGCACCACGTCGAGCGGGATCTCGACGATCAACTTGCCCTTGAGCGAGAACATCACGACGATTGTGAAGAGCAGCGCGATCAGGGTGAGCGGCCCGATCTTGGGCACGAAATGGGTGTGGTACCAATCCTTCGAGACGAAGCGCAGCATGATCACCCGCGTCAGCACCCCGGCGATGCAGGGGATGCCGAGATAGACGAAGACGCTCTCGGCGATCTGGCGAATCGAGACGTCGACCACGGAGCCGGAGAGTCCGAACAGCGGCGGTAGCACCGTGACGAAGAACCAAGCGTAGACGCTGTAGAACAGCACCTGGAAGATCGAGTTGAAGGCGACGAGCCCGGCGGCATATTCGGTCGAGCCCTTGGCGAGCTCGTTCCACACGATCACCATGGCGATGCACCGCGCCAGACCGATCATGATCAGGCCGGCCATGTATTCCGGCTTGTCGGGGAGAAAGACGACCGCGAGTGCGAACATCAGGATCGGCCCGATCACCCAATTCTGCACCAGTGACAGACCGAGCACCTTGCCGTCGCGGAAGACGTCCGGCAGTTCCTCGTAGCGCACCTTGGCGAAGGGCGGATACATCATCACGATCAACCCGACCGCGATCGGTATGTTGGTGGTTCCCACTTGGAAGGAATTGATGAAGCCTTCGACGCCGGGCACCGCCCAGCCGATGGCGATGCCGAGCGCCATGGCGGCGAAGATCCACAGTGTCAGCCAGCGATCGAGGAACGAGAGTTTGCGAGATACGGCACTCATTTGATGTCTCCTCGTGCGCCGGTCGTACCTTCGAGGCGACCGATCTCGCGCAATCGGTTGCCGAGCGCCAGCTTGTCGATGCTGGCGAGCGGCAGCGAGCGGAAGGCCGAGATCCGGTTCTTCAGGAAGCGCATCGCCGTGACGAACGCCGCCTCCTTGTCGATGTCGCTGCCCTCCACCGCCGCCGGATCCTCGATGCCCCAATGCGCGGTCATCGGCCGTCCCGGCCACACCGGACAGGCCTCGCCCGAAGCGGAGTCGCAGACGGTGAAGACGAAATCCATCACCGGCGCCCCCGGGACCGCGAACTCCTCCCAACTCTTCGAGCGGAAGCCCTCGGTCGGGTATCCGGCCCGCTCCAACACCTTCAGAGCGAAGGGATTGACCACGCCCTTCGGCCGACTGCCGGCGGAGAAGGCGGCGAAGCGCCCGGCCCCGTCCGCCCTCAGGATGCTCTCGGCGAGGATCGAGCGGGCGGTGTTGCCGGTACACAGGAACAGCACGTTGTAGAGGCGATCAGTCATGGTGGACCTCGACGGCGGGATGGGCGGCGTTCGAACAGGACGATGCGACGGGAGCGAGCGCGGCACAGATCTTCGGATTGCCGCCGCAACAGTCGTGCATCAGAAAGTCGACCAGTTCGCGCACGCTCTCGACCCGGGCCCGGTAGATGATCGAGCGGCTCCGCCGCACCGAAGCGATCAGCCCGGCGCGAGCGAGGACGGCGAGATGGGTCGACATGGTGTTCTGCGGCACCGCGAGCCGGCGCGCGACCTCGCCGGCCGGAAGCCCCGCGGGTTCGGCCGCCATCAGCAGACGAAACACGTCGAGCCGAGTCGACTGAGACAGGGCGGCGAAGGCGAGAAGGGCGTCGGTATCTTCCATATATCTACGTGTATCGAATTATCGAATGGTCCGCAAGCCCTCCGCAATGTCCCCATGTTGATCGCACCGCGCCCCGGAAGCACCTTATGCGCATAACCGCATCAGCACGGACCCGACGACGCCCCGATGAACCCCACCGACCTGATGACCGCCCTGTCCGACCCGACCCGCCTCGAGACCCTGCGCCTCCTGTGGGACGGCGACGAACACTGCGTCTGCGAATTGATGCGCAAGCTCGGCGCCACCCAGTCGCGGATGTCGCGCCACGTGCGCGGGCTGGAGATCGCCGGTCTCGTCACCTCGCGCCGCGACGCCCAGTGGGTGCGCTACCGCCGCCGGGCGCGGCTCGATCCGGCGATCGTCGCCGTGGTCGACGCGGTGCTGGCCCTGCCCGTCGCGGCCCGTGAACCCGAGGAGGAGGCGGCATGACCGGCTGTTGCTCCACGCCCGCACCGACTCCGGTCCGGCACCCCCACACCGCCGCCTGGATCGCCGGGACGGTGGCCTTCGTCGCCGTCTGGTTCCTGATCTACGGCCAGTTGCGCCCGGCCGCCGACCGCATCGTCGCCGCACTCCCGCTCGAGCCCGGCAGCCCCGCCGCCGAAGCGCTCACCTTCTTCGTCTACGACACCCCGAAGGTCCTGATGCTGCTCACCCTGGTGGTCTTCGCCATGGGGATCGTGCGCAGCTTCTTCTCGCCCGAACGCACCCGCGCCCTGCTCGCCGGCCGGCGGGAGGGCCTCGGCAACGTCGCCGCCGCCGGGCTCGGCATCGTCACGCCGTTCTGCTCCTGCTCGGCCGTGCCCCTCTTCATCGGCTTCGTCTCCGCCGGTGTGCCGCTCGGCGTGACCTTCTCGTTCCTGATCGCCGCGCCGATGGTCAACGAGGTGGCGCTCGGCCTGCTCTTCGCCCTCGTCGGCTGGAAGGTGGCGTTGACCTATCTCGGCTTCGGCCTCGGCGTGGCGATCGTCTCGGGCTGGGTGATCGGGCGCCTGCATCTCGAAGGATGGCTGCAGGATTGGGTGAGGAACGTCCGCGCCGGCGCGATCGACCTGCCGGTCGAGACCGTCACCGTCGTCGACCGCATCCGCGCCGGCATCGACGCGGTGAAAGACATCGTCGGCAAGGTCTGGATCTGGATACTCGCCGGCATCGCCGCCGGCGCCGCCATCCACGGCTGGGTGCCGGTCGATCTGATCGCCGCGATCATGGGGCGCGAGGCCTGGTGGTCGGTCCCCGCCGCGGTGGTGATCGGCATCCCGATGTATTCGAACGCCGCCGGCATCATCCCGGTGGTGGAGGCCCTGCTGGCGAAGGGCGCCGCACTCGGCACCGTGCTGGCCTTCATGATGAGCGTGATCGCCCTGTCGCTGCCGGAAATGATCATCCTGCGCCGGGTTCTGACCTTCCGATTGATCGCCGTGTTCGTCGCCGTCGTCGGGCTCGGCATTCTCGCCGTGGGCTATCTGTTCAACGCGCTGTTCGGTTGAACGCAGAAAGGAAGACACCAATGACCACGAAGAACATCAAGGTCCTCGGACCCGGCTGCAAACGCTGCCAGACGACCGCCGAGATGGTCCAGGCCGAAGCCGATCGGCTCGGCATCGCCGTCACCATCGAGAAGGTGACCGACTACGCCGCGATCGCCGGCTGGGGCATCGCCGCGACGCCGGGAATCGTCGTCGACGGCAAGGTGGTGCATGCCGGCGGCCTGCCCAAGGCCGAAGACATCGACCGCTGGATCGCCTGATCCGCGGAGCCGGACCCACGCGTCTGCGCGCGGAAGCTCATCGACGCGGCCGCGCCGGCTCATGAACACGCCACGGGCGCGCGGCGCGGCGGCGCCGTGCGTCGCCCGCACGAGGTCGAGCAAGACCACCGTCGGGTCGGAGACGACCGGACGTGACCAACGCGGTTCATCGATTTCGGGAGGTCGAAGTTTCCGCCGTCGTGGCGCCCTCGCAGAACCGGCGGGAATGGTACAGCTGGGTGGACTCGAACCACCGACCTTCGGAGCCACAATCCGACGCTCTAACCAACTGAGCTACAGCTGCACGGGTCTCGACGGCGTCCTGATAGGGGATGACGCCGGACTTGGCAAGCCCCTCTTCGGGGTCGTCGCATCGGCATCGCCGATCGTCATCGACGCCGAGCCTGCCGAAGAAGAGACGAGGCGGGGGTCGAGCCCCCGCCGTCGCACCACAGAGCGACGCTCACGACGGTCCGAAACGCGCGGACCGCCGTGGGTCGATCCTCATTCGCCGGACTTGAAGGCCACGACCGTCTTGGCGATGGCGTCCTTGGCCGGCTTGCTGGTCTCGGAAGCGACCTTGCCGGCCACTTCCTGCAGCTCCTTGGCCTGGGCGCTGATCGCTTCGAACTGCTGGCGCACGAAGGTCGACTGCAGCTCGATCGCTTCGGCGAAGGTCTTCACCGCCAAGAGGCTCTTGGCGAAGCCGTACATCGCGTCGGAATTCGCCTTGACCGCGTCGATCGACTTGCCGTTGAGCTCGAGCAGGCCGGAGCGCGCCGTCTCGTAGGTGTCCTCGATGGCGTCGGTGGCCTCTTCCGCCGCTTCCTTCAGCTTGCCGAAGCTGGTCTTGGCCTGCGCCACCGCCTTCTCGGCGAAGTCGCGGAACACCGCCGGGATCTCGGCCTGACCGAAGGCGGAGAGATCGAAGTTCGGCATGTCGAGCTTGGGCATCTCGAGCTTGGGCATTTCGAAGCCCGGGATCTCGAACTTGGGGAACTCGAACCCGGGAATCGCCGGGGCCTCGGCCTTGGCCGCGGGCGCGCTCACGGCGACCGGCTCGGTGACGACGACGGCCGGCTCGGCGGCGACGGCCGGCTCGACGGCGGCGGGCGCGGCCGGCTTGGCGGCGGGCTTGCGGGACGGGGTCTTCGCCTGGGTCATGCCTCGTGTCTCCTGATCGGATGAATGGTGGTCGTCGCTTCTCGCGTCGCCTGCCGCGGGGCGGCCGGAGAAGATGCCCCCGGCGCCGTCGAGATGCGTCACATGCTCTGTGGCGACGACGGCAGCGACGAAGACGTCGCCCTCGTCGACGCCGAAAGACTACGTCAGTTCGTGTTGCATTGCAACAAAATACCGCATCGCACAATGGTCGTCCGCGGTTTTACGGACCGGCCAGAGTCGAAGCCGGAACGCAGACGGGCGACCACGTCGAAAAGACGCGGCCGCCCGTCGAAATCGTGCGAATTCGAAGGCGCGGGCCCCCGAGATCAGCCCTTGGTGACCTTCTCGGTGATCGAGGAGACGGTCTTGGCGGCGGCGTCGCCGATCTGGCGCACCTGCTCACCGAAGGACGCCGCCTGCGACTTCAGATAGTCGCCCTGCAGCTTGAGGATCTCCTGCGGATCCTTGGCGCGGATCAGCTTCTGAGCATGCTCGAACACCGCGGCGATGTTCTCTTCCGCCAGCGACAGCACCTTCTTGTTCAGATCGAGCGCGCCGGACTGAACGGTCGTCGACGAAGCTTCGACCTTCGTCACGGCCTGGTTGGTGGCGGTGAGGAAGTCGTCGACGGCCTTCTTGGCCTGCTCGACGCTCTTCTCGGCGAAGGTGCGGATCTGCTCGGGAATCTCGAAGGTCTTGTCGGCAGCCATGGGAATCTCCTTGATCCGGCGTCGGCCGCCGGCGAACTGGTCGGTGGGCGGGTGAGCTCCGTTCACCCTGCCGGCGGTTTCGTCATCGAACCCCGCCGACGTCCTGTTGTCTACCAGAGTTTATTGTGCGGTGCAACATGATTTTGCACCTGCGAACAAACTCGGGTGGGCCGCCGGTTAACCCTCGGCGGAGATGACCGCCGGATCGCCCGAGTCCCGTGTGGACCGCCATCGTCTTCGACTATATTAACAAAGTGTTGACGAAGCCGTCGGGATCCCGTGGATCCCAATCGACCCGAGGAGCGTTCCGAAGGGTCGGTCGTTCTCGGCCGGTCGACGGTCGTGGAAACTTGTTCATGACTGACGCCGGCGAGTGAGGACTCGGAGCGAGAGGTCGGAAGGCACGATGAGCGAGAAACTCCACTCGGTGTGGCCGGTTCTGACGCTCGACGGAGTCGGCGAGTGCATCGGCGACGCCCGCCCGATCTTCGTCGTCTCCTGCGACGGCCGCCATCTGCTCTTCGCCAATGCCGCCGGTGCCCGCTTCCTCGCGCTCGCCCCGGCCGCCGCGCTCGAGGCCCGCATCCGCCTGGAGCCCCGCGTCGCCGACCGCCTCGCCCGTTTCGCCGCCGGCTCCCGCCTCGGCGACACCTCGCGCGAACTGATTCGCTTCTTCGACGGCCTGCGCTCCAGCCTGCTTTCCGTCGGCTTCCGCCGGGTCCTCGACGACGCCGTGCTGATCACCGTCGACAACGCCCGCATCGAGCCGGCCGACGCCGATCCCGCCGCCAGCCTCGCGGCGATCGCCGCCGAGGGCGGCCTCGTCGCCCTGTTCGACGGTGACGGCGAGGTCGTCGTCGCTTTGGGCGATCATTCCGTGCTCGACGGCGTCCAGGACGAGATCGAAGCCGCCCTCGACGCCGAGGACGGCGCCGCCGTCTTCACCCGCACCGTCGAGACCGACGATCGGCTCCACGATCTGGCGATGATCCGTCTCGGTGGTGGCGATCACCCCCGCCGCCTGCTGCGCGTCGGCCCGCCGCGCCCCCGCGCGCAGACGCGCCCGGCGAACGAGCCCGTCGTCCCCGTCGCGCCGCCGACCGAAGCCGCCGTGGCCCCGGTGGATGCCCCCGCTCCCCTCGCCGAGGAAATCGCACCGCACACCGCCGAACCCACCGCCGAGCGGTCGGTCGCGGCACGGCCGACCACCCCGGAACCGCCGGAGCTGCCCGCGCCCGAGATCCCGGCGCCTCTCCTCACCCCGAACACCGTCGCCGAGGACCTCGCCCTCGCCGTCGCCCTGGTGACCGAGACCCCGGCGCCGCGCCGCACCATCACCGATGCGGCGGACGTCGACGAAGCCGCCCCGGCCGCCGAGCCCGAAGCGACCGACGTCGAAGACGCCTTCTTCGATCTGCCCCTCGCCGCGCTCGCCGTCACCGAACCGGACGAGGCCGAGCAACCGGCCGACGCCGGGCCGATCGACGCGCCCGTCGAGGACGGCGGAGCGGCCTTCGCCGCCTTCACCGCGCCGGACGCCCCCCTGGCGACGCCCGCGCTCCCCATGGTCGTCGAGCCGATCGACGCCCCCGCCACGGCGCCCGCGATCGGCGAGACCGAGATCGCCGAGAGCGTCGGCCTCGATCAGCCGGCCGAACCGACCGAGACCGAGAGCGGACCGATCGAAACGCCCGTCGCCGAGGAAGCTCCGGCCGCAGACCTCGCCGCCCCCGCCGACGCGACCCTCGCCGACATCGCCGCAGCGCCCGCCGTCGAAACGCCCACCGCCGAAGCGGCGGACGTGAGCGAGAGCGTCGAAGCCGAGGAAGCCGACGGCGATGGTTTCCGCTATCGCCTGATCGACCGCGCCGTGAAGTTCGTCTGGCAGATGGACGCCGAGCGCCGCTTCACCCTGCTCTCCGGCGAGCTCGCCGAGGTGATCGGCCCGCGCGCCGCCGCCGTCGTCGGCCGCAGCTGGGGTGAGGTCGCCGCCGATCTCGGCCTCGATCCGGAAGGCCGCGTCGCCGCCGCGCTCGACCGCCGCGACACCTGGTCCGGCCGTACCGTGCTGTGGCCGGTGGAGGGCGAGGCGCTGCGCCTGCCCGTCGACCTCGCCGCCCTCCCGGCCTTCGACCGTGGCCGCGTCTTCGCCGGCTACCGCGGCTTCGGCACCGTCCGTGGCGACGAGGCCGTGCCCGACCCGACCGCCACCGGCCTTCGCCTCGCCGCCGCCCCGCAGCAGAACGATGCCGCGCCGGTCGAGGCGACCGCGGCCGTGCCGCCGATCGAACCCGTCGCCGAGCCGGCGGCGCCGATCGCGCTCCTCGCCCCCGTGGCGACCGCCCCGGACGCGGTCGCGCCGCACGACGGCGCCCCGATCGTCGAGATCCCGTCGATCGAAGCCGACGTCGAGCCGCCGTCCTATCCGGACGACAGCGAAGCGACGCTGCACGAGGAGCGCCATCCCGCCCACGACCTCGACACCCTCGAGGACGGCGAGGCCGCCTTCACCGGCGAGATCGACCCGCCGGCCGCGCCCGTCGCCGAACCGGCACCCGCGCCGATCGCATCGCCGACCCTGCCCGCCCTGTGGCTCGACGACGAACTCGCCCTCGCCTTGGCGACGCTGCCGGCCTGCGGCGAGACCTTCGCGACCGTCGACGACGAACCGATCGCCGCCGCGCCCACCCCGGCCGACGACACCATCGAGGCCGAAGCCGTGCCGCCGGCACCGGTGGTGGTCCCGAGTTTCCTGATCGAAGCACCGGTCTCGCCGCTCGCGCTCGAAGCCGAGGAACGGAATCTGGCCGACGAGGCCGATGCCGGGACCGAGGTCGCCCTCGACGCCGTGGCCGACGTGCCGCCCACCACACCCGCCGTGCGCCCGTCCGCGTTCGATTTCGCCGACGTGGCGAACGAAGACGAAGCGGGACCGGGAGCAGCGACGTCGCCCGTCGAGCCGACGATCGGCGGTGAGGCGGACCCGCTCGCCGAGGCCGTTTCGATCGCCGAGGCCGAGCCGATCGCCGATGCAGACGCGCCGGAGACCGCCGCGTTCCATCTCGGCGAGGCCGCCACTCCGCCCCCGCAGCCGACCGCGACGCTCCTCCCGACCGAGCCGGTCGAGACCGAAGGACACGAGTCCGTCACGCCCGCCGAGACCGCCGAGGCCGAGGAGGTCGAGGTCGCCACACTCGCCGACTTGGCGGACGAAGCCGCGACGCTCGCCGCCACTCCGATCCCGCCTGCCGCGGGGCGCGAGCCCAGCCCTGAATCCGAGGCGTCGCCCACCGCGCATCCGCTCCCCCCGGCGTCGCCGGCCGCGTCCTCCGCGACGACCGACGACACCGCGACGCCCCCGATCGCTCCGACCGCGCTGGTCGCTCCGATCGCGGCGGCGGCCAACGTCGTCGCGCTCGGCGGTGCCGTGCGCGCACCATCGGAGGCGACCGCTCTGTCCCAGCCCGAGCGCGTCGCCTTCCGCCAGATCGCCGAGGCCCTCGGTGCCCGCATCGAAGGCGACGATCTCCCGCGCGCCGCCGCGAAGCCGACGCCCGCCGCCACGGCGGGTTCGACCAGCGCCCCGACGGCCACCGCCGTCGCGCCGGCAGCGGTCGACACCCGCCTACTCGACCGCCTTCCGGCCGCCGTCGCCGTGGTCAAGGACGATGATCTCGTCTACGGCAACGACGCCTTCCTGCGGCTGCTCGGTTATCCCGATCTCGCCGCCCTCCAGGTCGAAGGCGGGCTCGACGCCCTCTTCGCCGGCGAGCACGTCGCCCGGCGCTGGCAGCCCGGCCCCGACGGTGGCCGCCCGGTGCCGGTGCTCACCCACGACGGCCGGGTCCTGCCGGTCGACGCGACGGTCGCCACCGTGCCGTGGAACGGCGCCTCGGCGCTGATGCTGACCCTGGTCGAGGTGACGGCGACGCCTCACACCGAGCCGAACGAGCCCATGATCGAAGCCCCGGTCGAGACGGCTGCGCCGACGCCGCTCGTCGCGCCGCCCACCGTCGAGACCGCCGACGACTTCGCCGGCTCGACGCTGCGCACCCGCGTCGCCGAACTCGAGGCGATCATCGACACCGCCACCGACGGCGTGCTGATGCTCGATGCCGAAGGCACCATCCTCTCGGCCAACCACGCCGCCGAGGCGCTGTTCGGCACCGACCGGCACGTCATGGCCGGCCGTTCGCTCGCCGATCGGCTGGCACCCGAGAGCCGCCGCTCCGCCATGGACTATCTCGACGGCCTCGCCCGCAACGGCGTCGCCAGCGTGCTCAACGACGGCCGCGAGGTCATCGGCGTGGTCGAACAGGGCGGACTGATCCCGCTGTTCATGACCATCGGCCGTCTCTCCGCCGATCCGGCGCGCAAATATTGCGCGGTGCTGCGCGACATCACCCAATGGAAGAAGTCGGAGGAAGACCTCACCGCCGCCCGCCGCCGCGCCGAGGAGGCGAGCGTCCACAAGTCCGATTTCCTCGCCAAGATCAGCCACGAGATCCGCACGCCGCTGAACGCCATCATCGGCTTCTCGGAAGTGATGATGGACGAGCGCTTCGGCCCGATCGGCAACGACCGCTACAAGGACTACCTGCGCGACATCCACTCGTCGGGCTCGCACATCATGAGCCTGATCAACGACCTGCTCGACCTCTCCAAGGTCGAGGCCGGCAAGATGGATCTGCGTTTCGAATCCGTGACCCTCGCCGACATCATGTCGGAATGCGTCGCCATGATGCAGCCGCAGGCCAACCGCGAACGCATCATCATCCGCTCGTCGCTGCCCGCTGGCGTACCGCCGGTGGTCGCCGACCCGCGCTCGGTGCGTCAGGTGATGCTGAACCTGCTGTCGAACGCCATCAAGTTCACCCCGTCGGGCGGTCAGGTGATCGTCTCGAGCACGCTCGAGGATTCCGGCGAGGTGGTGATGCGGGTACGCGACACCGGCTACGGCATGACCGACAAGGAACTGCAGACGGCGATGGAGCCCTTCCGCCAGCTCCACACCACCCGCTCGCGCGGCGGCGGCACCGGCCTCGGCCTGCCGCTGACCAAGGCGCTGGTGGAAGCCAACCGCGCCGTCTTCCGCATCGACTCGACCGTCGGTCAGGGCACCCTGGTCACGGTGACCTTCCCGGTCACTCGGGTTCTGGCGAGCTGACCGGCGGGCCCACGCCGACCGGCTTCGGTCCGAACCCGAGGCCGGTGACGAAGGGATCGACGTGCGCCGACCACAGTCGACCGCCGCGCAGCATCAGATGGTGGCCGTCCTCGCCCGGCACCGGCGCAGTCATCACGAACTGGGTCGGGCTACCGCCGGCGGCGAAGGCGGCATGCCAGGCGCGCGGCGCCTGTTGCCCCCAATACTGATCGTTCTCGGCGTAGAGCCACAGGTTCGGCACCCGCACCCCGCGGCCCGCCCGGCGGAACACCTCGATCAAGGCCGCCTCGCCGCAACTCGCCCCCGGCCGCTCCTTCGGATAACCCGCCGCGCCGCCGGAGAAGTCGACGAAGCCGATCACCCCCGCCGGTCGCTCCGCCGCGGCCACCACCGTCGCCAAGCCGCCGGCCGAGGTTCCGACGAGGACGATGCGGTCCTTCATCGCCCACGGCTGCCGCCGCGACCAGTCGATCGCCGCCCGTACCGCGCCGCCCGCCGCCGCGCTCGCCGCCGCGAGGCGTTGCTCGCCACCGCAGCTCCCGTCCGCGCTCACCTTCGTTCCCGACCGCTCCCGATCGACCGCCCCGGCGACGCCGTAGCCCGGCCGGATCGGCGCCACCACGGCGAAGCCTTTGCCCATCCAGTAGCCGACGTGGCCGCGCGGGATCGGTTGCTTCAGCCGTGCTCGGTCCTCGGGCTTCGAAGCCCGGCCGTGCGAGTAGATCACCACCGGGAACGGTCCGGCACCCGCCGGCACGAACAGCTCCGCCGACATCATCGTCGCCGGCAGATCGCCGATCGCCGGAACCTCGATCTCGACCGAGGCCGGCTCCGGTCGCTCTGCCGCCGCGGCCGGCCCCGCCGGAACGACCGCAGCCGCCAGTCCCGCCACGGCTTCCCACCGCCCGATCACGTCCCCACACCCTTTCTTCGCCGATCGCCGAAGTCGCCCGACACGCCGCCCTTCATCGAAAATCAATTTCCAATTATTTTAAAATAAATAGTATGATATTGCACAATATCACGAATTATTAGAAATGAAAAATCACATTTTTTCATTTCTCAGCATTATGTTTCAAACGAATTTCCTCGCCGAGCACCCTCGCCGGCCGCCCCGAATCGACCACCGACCGAGATCCATCGATGTTCACACTCGCCGATTTTCACGACGCCGCCCATCTCGTCTACCGCCACATGGCGCCGACCCCTCAATACGCCTGGCCGCTGCTCGCCGTCGAACTCGGAGTCGAGACCTGGGTCAAGCACGAGAACCACACCCCGACCGGCGCCTTCAAGATGCGCGGCGGGTTGGTCTACGTCGATCGCCTGCGCCGCGACAAGCCCGAGGTGAAGGGCGTCGTCTCCGCCACCCGCGGCAACCACGGCCAATCGCTCGCCTATGCCGCCCGCGCCGCCGGCCTCGCCTGCGTCATCGTCGTGCCCCACGGCAATTCCGCCGAGAAGAACGCCGCCATGCGCGCCCTCGGCGCCGATCTGATCGAAGCCGGCACCGACTTCGAGGAGGCCCGCGCCACCGCCGCCTCGCTCGCCGTCTCTCGTGGCCTGGAGATGGTGCCCTCCTATCACGCCGATCTGGTCCTCGGCGTCGGCACCTACGCCATCGAACTGCTCTCCGCCGTGCCCGATCTCGACGTCGTCTTCTGCCCGATCGGCATGGGCTCCGGCATCTGCGGACTCGCCCTCGCCAAGGCGGCGCTCGGCCATCCGGTCGAGATCGTCGGCGTCGTCTCCGACAAGGCGTCGGGCTATCGCCTCTCCCTCGCCGCCGGCCGACCGATCACCACCACCGAGCCCGCCTCCACCTTCGCCGACGGCATGGCGGTGCGGGCACCCTCCGCCGAGGCGCTGGCGGTGATGACCGCCGGCGTCGCCCGCATCGTCGAGGTGAACGACGACCAGATCGCCGAAGCCGCCCGCCGCCTCTTCACCGCGACCCACAATCTCGCCGAGGGCGCCGGCGCCGCCGCGCTCGCCGCCCTTTCCGCCGAGAGGGCGAATTGGCGCGGCCGCAAGGCCGGAGTGATCCTCTCCGGCGGCAACATCGATCGCGCGTGGTTCCGCACCATCCTCGACGGCGGCACACCGCAGCCCGCCGCGGTAGCCGCACCGGCCGCCTGATCCAGAGCGCCGACATGCACGCGACATGCACACATGCCGCGTCCATCCACCACCATTCCGAGCGCCGCGCGCCGCCGCCACGACCATCGGACGCGCGCTTTCGACCCGTCCTCCCCCGTCGTCCACATCGGCGAAGGCGCGCGACCGCGAAAGCCGTTGCGTCCGCACCGCGGCGGCGTTAACCACCTCCTATGGTTCGTCTCGCCCACCTCGCCGGACCGACGCGCACCAAGCGTGCGGCCCTCGCCCTTCTGGGCGTGCTCGTCGTCGCCGTCGCGGCGATGTCGATCCGGGCCACCATCGCCGTCGAAACCGCCCGCGGCGAAGTCGAGACCCTGCTGGCCGATCTCGCTGGTCGGCCGTTGAAACTCGCCGGCACGGCGTCGGTCCGCCTGCTGCCCTGGCCGACCGTCCGCTTCACCGATGCCACGCTCGCCTTCGCCGACGACGATGCCCCGATCGCTCGAACCGAGCGGCTCGACCTTCCCCTCGACGTCGCCGCGCTGCTGCTCGGCCGCCTGCGTGCCGAGGAGATCCGCGCAGTCCGGCCGGAGGTCCGCCTCGCCCTCGGTACGTTCCGCCCCACCTCGGCCGATCTCGCCGCATGGCTCGCCGCCTGGAAACCGGTGTCGCTGAAGCTCGACGGCGGACGCCTCGTCCTCGTCACGCCCGGCGGCGACGAGGTGCTCGACCGGATCGAGGCGCGTTTCGGCTGGCCGCGCCCTTCCGCCAACGCCACCCTGAGCGCCGGTTTCCGCTGGCGCGGCGAGGCGGTGAGTCTCGACCTCGAGGCGCCCTCGCCCGCCGGCCTCCTCGCCGGCGACACCGGCACCCTCGCCCTGCGCCTCGCCTCCGCCCCCCTGCGCCTCGCCCTCTCCGGGTCCGGCGGCCTCACGCCGCGACCGCGCTTCGACGGCACCGCCGACGTCGACGTTCTCGACGCCGCCCGCTTCGCCCGCTGGACCGGTCTGCCCCGCACGCCCGACCTCCTCGCCGGCCGGCTGCGCCTCGACGGCCCGCTGAAGATCGACGCCGACGGCGCGGTCCAGCCGACGGTCCGCCTCGATCTCGCCGGCAACCGGGGCGAAGGTGCCCTCACGTGGCGCTGGGATCAGTCCCGGTCCCGGCTCGGCGGCACCATCGCTTTCGTCGATCTCGACTTCACCACCGACAGGCGTCGCCCCTTCGGTGGCGGTTGGCGAACCCTGCCCCTCGACGACCTCGTCCATGCGCTCGACTACGATCTGCGCCTGTCGGCCGGAACGCTCCGCTTGCCCGGGGTGACGCTGGCTCACGTCGCCGCGGCGTTCCACGCCGCCGACCACCGCTTCCATGCCGAGATCGGCAACGCCGACCTCTTCGGCAAACCGGTGTCGGTCGTCGCTCGCGGCACACTCGACGAAGCGGGTCTGCGCGCTCAGGTCCGCGGCTTCGGCGAGGACCTGCCGCTCGCCGATCTCGCCGACCTCGCCGAAGTGCCCGGCATCGAGGGAGGCCGCGCCTCGGCGGCGATCGAGGCCGAGACGCGCTGCCGCCTGCTCGGCGACTGTCTCGCCGGGCTCGCCGGCCGCCTGTCGGTCGATGCCCGCGCCCTCACCGTCACCGGCGCTTCGCCCTTCGCCGAGATCTCCCGCTTCCGCCCGATCGTGCCCCAATCGAACGGCGCGCGCGTCACCACCACCTGGGAACGCGTCGGGGTCGACCTCGGCCTCACCGGCTCCCGAGCCTCGGTCGATCGCGTCGAGATTCTCGGCCAGAGCGCCCGCTTCCTCTTCACCGGCAGCGGCGACCTCGCCACCGGCGAACTCGACCTCGTCGGCAACGCCTTCTTCCCCGCCTTCCGCCCCGATCCCGCGCGCACCGGTTCGAGCGAGATCACCGTACCCTTGCGGATCGGCGGCACACTGGGCCGCCCATTGGCGATGGCCCGCGATCCGGCGACGTCGAACGCCCCCCCCGCGACTGGACAGCCGTGAGCGACCGCCCGGATCGCATCGCATCGTCGAGGGATCGTCAGGTGACGATCGCGTAGATCTTGCGCAGGGGCTCGAGCGTCTCCCAGACGCCGACGAAGCCGCGCGGCACGACGAAGGCCTCACCCGGCCCGAAGTCCCGGGGAGCGCCGCCGTCCTCGGTGAGCCGAACCCGCCCCGCCAGGATCACGCAGAGCTCGTCTTCGTCGTAGGAGACCCGCCAGGCGCCGACCTCCGATTGCCACACCCCGGTGTAGAACCCGGCATCGGCGTTCTCGTAGCCGCTGCGCAGGCCGGTCGCCGGATCGCCGGCGACGCGCTTCTCCGGCGCGATCCGATCGCCGAGCACCGCGATCGGCGAGAGATCGAGAGCGACGATCTCGGGCATGGGCTCAGCCTCCCGCCGCGAAGGCGGCACGTTCTTCGCGCTCGCGCTCGAGCTCCTGCCGCTTCGACAGGATCGAAGCGCCGATCACCGCCACCGAGATCACCGCGATCACCAGCGTACACACCGCATTGATCTCCGGCTTCACCCCGAGACGCACGTCCGAATAGATCTTCATCGGCAGCGTCGTCGCCCCGGGACCGGTGGTGAAGGACGAAATCACCAGATCGTCGATCGACAGCGTGAAGGCCAGCATCCAACCCGACACCACCGCCGGCCAGATGATCGGCAGGGTGATGCGGAAGAAGGTCTCCGCCGGGCGACAGCCGAGATCCATCGCCGCCTCCTCGAGGCTCTTGTCGAAGCCGACCAGACGCGACTGGACCACCACCGCCACGAAACACATGGTGAAGGTGACGTGGGCGAGGGTGATCGTCCAGAAGCCGCGATCGAAGTCGACGGCGACGAACAGCAGCAGCAGCGACAGACCGGTGATCACCTCCGGCATGACCAGCGGGGCGTAGACCATCCCCGAGAACAGCAGCCGACCGGGAAACCGACCGAAGCGCGACAGCGCGATCGCCGCCAGCGTCCCGAGCACCGTGGCGATGGTCGCCGTCAGGATGCCCAGCCTGAGCGTCACCCAGGCCGCGTCGAGCAGTTGCTGGTTCTGGAAGACTTCCGCATACCACTTCAGCGACCAGCCGCCCCACACCGCGACCGAACGGCCGGCGTTGAACGAATAGATCACCAGGATGACGATCGGTAGATAGAGAAACCCGAAGCCGAAAGCCAGCGAGGTGACGTTGAACCAGGAGAACCGTTTCATCGATCCGCCTCCTGCGCCTTGGCCTGAGCGTTCTGGAAGATCACGATCGGCACCACCAGCAGCATCAGCAGCGTGATCGCCACGGCCGATGCGGTCGGCCAGTCGCGATTGTTGAAGAACTCCTCCCACAACGTCTTGCCGATCATCACCGTGTCGGAGCCGCCGAGCAGATCCGGGATGACGAACTCGCCGACGGCGGGAATGAACACCAGGAACGACCCGGCGACGACGCCCGGGATCGACAGCGGAAAGGTCACCCGCCAGAACGCCTGGAAGGGTGTGCAGCCGAGATCCTGCGCCGCCTCGATCAGCGTGTCGTCGAGTTTCTCGAGGCTCGAATAGAGCGGCAGCACCATGAACGGCAGGTAGGAGTAGACGATGCCGATGTAGACCGCCCGCGTCGTCGCCAGGAAGGTGATCGGCTCGTCGACGATACCGAGCGACATCAGCGCCCAGTTGAGCAGCCCCTCGTCGGAGAGGATGCCGATCCAGGCGTAGACGCGGATCAGGAAGCTCGTCCAGAACGGCAGGATCACCAGCATCAGCAGCGTCGGCCGCCACGCCTTCGGCGCTCGCGCCATGCCGTAGGCCAGCGGATAGGCGACGACGAGCATGATCAGCGTCGACGTCCCGGCGATCCACAGGCTGGAGAGATAGCTCTCCACATAGATGCTCTCGCCGAACAGCCGGGCGTAACTCGCCGCGGTGAACTCGCCGACCTTGTCGAAGAACTCGGCGAGCGTGGCGATCACCGGCTCGTAGGGCGGCGCCGCGATGACGCTGTTGGACAGCGAGATCTTGGCGACGATCAGGAAGGGCACCAGGAAGAAGACCAGCATCCACACGTAGGGAATGCCGATCACCGTCGCCCGGCCGAGGCGTCTTCGTCCGCTCATCTCGATTCCTCCCTCACGAGGTGAGCACCACGCCCGAAGAGCGCGACCACGTCAGCCACACCCGATCCTCCCAGCCGATCGGCCGCTCGACCGTGCGGCTGACGTTGGCGACGGTGGCGCGGATGGTCGAGCCGCAATCGAGCTTGACGTGATAGACCGACACGTCGCCGATGTAGGCGATGTCCCAGACCGTGCCCTGAACCGCGTTGACCGAAGCGTCGGCCGGCGTGTCGTGCGAGATGCCGACCTTCTCCGGGCGCATCGCGAACCACACCGTCGCACCGACGCTGGTCTCCGCGTCGTCCTCGACCTCCAGCGACACCTTCGGCGAGGTCGCCTCGATGCGGAAGGCCGAGCCGGTGAGGCTCGCCACTCGACCCTCGATCAGATTGATGTCGCCGATGAAGTCGGCGACGTAGCGGCTGTTGGGTTGCTCGTAGATCTCGGACGGCCCCGCCACTTGGATCAGCTTGCCGTGGTCCATCACCGCGATTCGGTCGGCCACCGTCATCGCCTCTTCCTGGTCGTGGGTGACGATCAGAAAGGTCATGCCGAGCTGCTGCTGCAGGTCCATCAACTCGAACTGCGTCTCCTCGCGCAGCTTCTTGTCGAGCGCCCCGAGCGGCTCGTCGAGCAGCAGCACCTTCGGCCGCTTGGCCAGCGACCGGGCGAGCGCCACCCGCTGACGCTGGCCGCCGGAGAGCTGATGCGGCTTGCGTTTGGCGAACTTCTCCAGCCGCGTCAGCTTGAGCATCTCGGCGACCCGCACCTCGATGTCGGCCTTCGGCATCTTGTCCATGATGAGACCGAAGGCGATGTTCTTCTCCACGCTCATGTGCGGAAACAGCGCGTAGGATTGGAACATCATGTTGACCGGTCGTTCGTAGGGCTGCTTGCCGCCGAGGTCGTGGCCGGCGAGCAGGATCTGCCCGGCGCTGGGATGTTCGAAGCCGGCGAGCATCCGCATCAGAGTGGTCTTGCCGCAGCCCGACGGCCCGAGGAGGGCGAAGAACTCGCGCTCATAGATCCCGAGACTGACGTCGTCCACTGCGGTGAAATCGCCGAACCGTTTGATCACGTTTCGGAATTCGATCAACGGTTTCGCCGTCGGATCGTTCCACGGCGCGAACTTGCGTCGAACCGGACCGAGTGTCTTCGCCATACCCCACCCTCGCGGTTTCGCTGAACTCTCACACCGGATCCTCCCCGGTTCGGGGAGACCAAGCCTCGACGCGTTCGAGGGCGGAACCGCCCAGCCCCCTCATCCGGTCTTCGACGCCGCCGTAACCCATCACTCCGAAGTGGAGCGGCCGAGCGAGGCCCGCCCCCGTCGGGGCGGGCCCGCAGACCTCACTTCTTCTTCATCTCACGCCACACCGAAGTCAGCTCGCGCTGGGACTTCTGGTCGAAGGGCGAGATGACGTAGAGCTTCTTCATCGTCTCTTCCGACGGGTAGATGCTCCGGTCTTCGAGGATCTTCTTGTCGACGAACTTCTGCGCTTCGAGATTGCCGCTCGGATAGCTCACGAAATTCGACGCCTTGGCGATCACTTCCGGCTTCATCATGTAGTTGATGAAGGTGTAGGCCTCTTCGACGTTCTTCGCATCCTTGGGGATGACGAAGTTGTCGAAGAACATATAGGCACCTTCCTTGGGGATGATGTAGCCGATCTCGACCTTCTTCTTCGGATCCT
>ERZ1645187.784-NODE-784-length-31101-cov-24.824873_pt1 | contig 31101 bp, 22 predicted proteins | sample MGYA00575352_ERZ1645187 | MGnify/ENA primary metagenome ERZ1645187 (study PRJEB40837, sample SAMN11349314) | freshwater sediment metagenome | isolation source: river sediment | host: Sediment | place: India: Wazaribad , New Delhi | collected 2017-02-21 ... | reverse complement strand
AACCACACGCGGGTCTGGTCATCAGGATAGAAATTGTAGTTGATGGTGATTTCTGTATTTGCCTTGATAAATCTACGCGCCTTCACCCGGAATATCTGCTGCTCATAAAAAGTCTCATACACCGCATTGGGATTGTAGGAATGGTTGTACATCGCGCCATAGCCCAGCACCACGCCGGCGCTCTTGCCATCGTCGCCCCACTGGAAATAGTAGTGATACAAAGTGGTTTTGTCCAGGTGCTTGCAGTCCTGCGGCGGACATACTATCACGGGACAAGTCTCGATGATGTCGCCTTCGTTTAAATCTACGGTGCAGAATACGCCTCTGCCTTTGTTTCTTACTTTCTTGATATAGAGTTCCATGGTGTTGTTGTCTGCCTTCGTCCATCAGCAGCATTTTATTTTTTGAGTACCGCGGACGCACGGTCTTTTGTTTTACATGCGTTCCGGCACTTCTATGCCGACAATGGCGAAGCACTGACGGATGGTGTCGCCGGTGTGTCGCGTCAGTTGCAGTCGGCGTTGCTGCTCGGCCTTGTTTTCTGCCGCAAGAATCGGACAATCGTGGTAGAACTTATTGTAGGTCTTGGCCAGTTCATAGGCGTAATCCACCATTTTAGCCGGATTCATTTCCTTGCAGCTGTCTTCCAGTATAAACGGATATTTGTAGAGTGCCTTTGTCAGTTCTTTCTCTGTCGTGTGCAGCGGATGCGTGGTCGCTTCTGCGGCAGTTGTCAGTTGCTGCTCCTGCGCTTTTCTCAGGATGCTGCGGGTGCGCGCATACGTATATTGCACAAAAGGACCGGTATATCCGTGCAGGTCGATGCTTTCCTTAGGGTCAAACAGAATGCGCTTTTTCGGGTCGACGCGCAGCAGGAAAAACTTCAGCGCGCCAAGTCCGATGGTGTGGAACAATGCCTGTTTTTCCGCTTCCGTGAAATCCTCAATCTTGCCGAGTGCTTCCGTTTGTTCGCGGGCGTTCGCAATCATATCTTCCATCAGGTCGTCGGCATCCACCACGGTGCCTTCCCGCGATTTCATCTTGCCGCTCGGCAGATCGACCATGCCGTAGGAAAAATGCTGTATGCCGTCAGCATATGGCTTGCCGAGTTTCTGCAAAATCAGTTTCAATACTTTGAAGTGGTAATCCTGTTCGTTGCCCACCACGTAGATGGATTGCTGCATCTGAAAATCCCGGTATTTCAGGTCGGCGGTGCCGATATCCTGTGTGATGTACACAGAAGTGCCATCCGCGCGCAGCACCAGCTTCTGATCCAGTCCGTCGGCGGTCAGGTCTATCCAGACGCTGCCATCTTCTTTTTTGAAAAACACACCACGGGCGAGTCCGTCTTCCACGATATCTTTTCCCAGCAGGTAAGTGTTGGATTCATAATAATACTGGTCGAAATCAACGCCCAGATTTTTGTAAGTAATCGCAAAACCGTCATACACCCACTGATTCATGGTTTTCCAAAGTGATATCACCGCATCGTCGCCTTGTTCCCAGGCGCGCAGCATTTCCTGTGCTTCCAGCAGAATGGGCGCTTTCTTTTCGGCTTCTTCTTTCGGCATACCTTCCTGTACAAGCGCATCGATTTCCTGCTTGTATGCTTTGTCAAATGCTACATAATACTTGCCGACGAGCTTGTCGCCTTTCAGTCCGGAGGAGGCGGGTGTTTCGCCATTCCCGAATTTTTGCCAGGCCAGCATGCTCTTGCAGATATGTATGCCACGGTCGTTGATGAGGTTGGCTTTCACGACAGGATAGCCGTTCGCCTGATAGATGCCCGCCAGTGCATAGCCCAACACATTGTTGCGGATATGTCCGAGGTGCAGCGGTTTGTTGGTATTGGGGGAAGAATATTCAATCAGCACTTTCTCCTGTTTGGGCGAAATCGTATGGTGTTGTTCCGGTGCCTGCAGGTAGTTCAGCCAGTAGGCATCGCTGATGGTCAGGTTGAGGAAGCCTTTGATGACATTGAAATCGGTCACGGATGCCATATTGTTGACCAGGTATTCGCCGATGATGCGGGCAGATTCTTCCGGATTTTTTTTGGTCGCTTTCAGCAAAGGAAAGACCACCAGGGTGAGGTCGCCGGTAAATTCCTTGGGTGTTTCATTAATGGTCAGCGGCGCGGCGGGCAAATCGGACCCAAAAAGTGCGGGAAATCCTGTACTTACGGCGTCTTGTATTTCCTGATAGATAGTCATTCGTTTAAATCGCTTGTTTACAATAAAAAAATCGGCTCAATTCGTGCAAAGTTAGTATTTTTGTCAGCTAATTTATTCGGTTATACAAAATTCAATTCATCACTTTTTCAAATTCCCATCCAACACATGAGAGATCGCTATATCGACTTAATTGAACAAACCTATTATTTTCCGCAAGACGGTTTTGATCTGGAAGATAACTGGCTGCGTTTTCATAAGATTGATTTGAAGAGTGTGATAGAGGAGCACGGTGCTCCGCTCAGCATCACTTATCTGCCGAAAATCGGGGATAATATCAGCCGGGCACGCCGCTGGTTTCAGGAAGCCTTCGAAAGCGTGGGTTACAACGGCCATTATTATTATTGCTATTGTACCAAGAGCAATCACTTTTCCTATGTCCTGGATGAAGTGTTGAAGAACAACGCGCAACTGGAAACTTCCAGCGCTTATGATATCAACCTGATTCGCGCATTGTACGAAAAAAACAAGATTGACAAGAAAATCAGAATTATCTGCAATGGCTTCAAACCGAAAGGATATACTTCGTCCATCTTATCTCTGATTGAGGATGGTTTTACCAATGTGGTGCCTGTACTGGACAATATGGAGGAGTTTGACGCGTATCAGTCTTTCAATCACGACCTGAATATAGGAGTGCGCATCGCGGCGGAAGAAGAGCCGAAATACCAGTTTTATACGTCTCGTCTGGGGATTCGTCAGCGCGATGTGATTCCTTTCTATATAGAGAAAATCAAACCTAATGCGCATGTAAAACTGCGAATGCTGCATTTCTTCATCGATTCCGGTATCAAGGATTCGGCCTACTATTGGAGTGAGCTGAATAAGTGTCTCACGATGTATGTGGAACTCAAACAGGTTTGTCCGGAGCTGAACAGCATTAATATCGGTGGCGGTATGCCTATCCGTTATTCGCTGGGTTCCAAGTATGATTATGCTTATCTGATTGAGGAGATTGTTACAAAAATCAAGAATTTCTGCGACGAAGCGGAGATTGAACATCCTAATATTTACACGGAGTTTGGCAACTTCACCGTAGGGGAAAGTGGCTGCACTATTTTCGAAGTGATAGGTCAGAAAAAACAAAATGACAGTGAGTTGTGGTATATGATTAACGGGTCGCTGATGACCACGGTGCCGGATATCTGGGGCATGAATCAGCGCTTTATCTTATTGCCCATCAATAGTTGGAATCAGGCGTATCAGCGCACCATCATCGGTGGACTCAGTTGTGATGTGAGTGATTATTATAACTCTGAGGTAGACATCAACCAGGTGTATATGCCTAAGATCATCGGAGAGCAGAAGCTGTATATCGGATTTTTCCATACAGGGGCTTATCAGGATTCACTGAGTGGTTATGGCGGTACCAAACACTGTCTGATTCCGTCTCCCAAGAAGATTATTATAGATAAGGATGCGAATGGCAAGCTGACGTATGAAGTATTTGCCGCTGAACAAGCGCCGGATACCATGCTGAAAGTATTGGGATACTAAGATTTTTTATTGATTTATAGCAACAACGAGGCGGCCCGTAGGGCCGCCTCGTTGTTTTTTCTACAGGGTACATATTTTTATTATATAATGTGATTTGCTGCAAGTGTTTTATTTTCTTGTAGTTAGCTGTGTTTTTGCTTACTCTAAAAAGTTATAAAAATAAAAATGTGAGAAATTTTGCGTTAAATAATGATTAAAGAGATGCAAAACGTAAAAAAGTTTAAAAATAAATTCTCAACTTAGCATAAAGAATTTTTAACCACTTAAATTTTACAATTATGGCAATGCGAAAAAAGTATCTTCTCCCGTTCATCATCTTCCTAGGATTAGTAGCTGCGGGAGCATTCAATCCGGGACAAATTCTGACAGGCAGTAGTGCAGAAGGTATTGACAAGGGCGACACCGCCTGGATGTTGGTAGCAGCTGCCCTCGTACTGATTATGACACCAGCCCTCGGGTTTTTCTACGGCGGTATGGCAAACAGAAAAAATATCATTTCTACCGTGTTCCAGAGTGTCATCAGTCTTGGATTGATGAGTGTAATTTGGGTGGCATTCGGTTTCTCCCTTTGCTTCGGCGACAGCATCGGAGGTATTGTAGGTAATCCTACCACCTTCTTTATGTTCAAAGGCGTGGGATTGACGCCTAATCCAACCTTCTCTTCCACGATTCCATTTGTCATGTTCGCGATGTTCCAGGCTAAGTTTGCCATTATCACTCCGGCACTGATTACTGGTTCATTCGCACAACGGGTTAAATTTTCTGGATATCTGTTATTTATTTTCCTGTTCTTTATTTTTATCTATGCCCCGATCTGCCACATGACATGGCACCCGGACGGTCTCTTATTTAAATATGGTGTGTTAGACTTTGCAGGTGGTACTGTAGTACACATGACAGCAGGCTTCGCAGCGCTGGCAGGTGCTATGTTCCTCGGTCCACGTTCTGAAAGTGAGCGCACGCATGAATACTCCAATATACCTTATGTGATCATCGGTACTGGCTTGCTTTGGTTCGGATGGTTTGGTTTCAATGCAGGTTCTGCATTGGGTGTGAATGCCAAAGCAGCAAACGCTTTTGCTACTACTAATACGGCGGCGGCTGCTGCGATGATTGCATGGGTATTGATGGATGCGATGAGAGGTCAGAAAATTTCCGCTATCGGTGCTTGTATCGGTGCGGTAGTAGGTCTGGTGGCTATCACGCCTGCCTGCGGGTTTGTGAATGTAGGCGAGAGTATCTGCGTCGGCGCTGTTGCTGCAGTGGTGAGCAACATGGCGGTGCATTTCAAAAACAAATCTACCCTGGATGATACTTTAGATGTATTCCCTTGCCACGGCGTTGGTGGTATGGTGGGTATGGTGATGACCGGTATCTTTGCCGCTGACTATGGCACCGGTATCACAGACCTCGGACTGGCTTACGGTCAGACTAAAACCTTCCTGCACCACATGGTTGCGCTGGTAGGTGTTGCGGCTTACGCGTTCATTGTTTCCTACATACTGTATTTTGTTGCTAATTTGATTGATCCAATCCGTGTGTCGAAAGAAGAAGAGGAGTTGGGATTGGATATTACACAACATGGTGAGTCTTATCAAAGCTTGCGTATTGATTTGTAAGACCACCAAACCATACACACTAACCAAGTCGGGTTTCAGACATGTGTAATGGCGGGGCGCACTCTAACGGGTGCGCCTTTTTTTATGCTCTTCGGATTATTTTTTCTGATATTGCTGTAACAGGCGTTCCACATATTTGCCGATTACATCAAATTCAATGTTCACCTTAGTGCCGGGCTGATACGTGGAAAAAATAGTGTGTTCAAATGTATAGGGAATGATGGATACACTGAATTTCTTCCCTTTGCTTTTCACTACCGTTAGACTGGTGCCGTCGATGCACACGGAGCCTTTATCTACCAACGTGAATTTTGGTGTTTCGTCAAATGTGAAATGCACGTCCCAACTGCCGCCTTTAGGAATAATTTTCTCTACGGTAGCCGTCTGGTCCACATGTCCCTGCACCATATGGCCGTCCAGGCGGGCGCCTGACTGCATTGCTCTTTCGAGATTAACCCTGCTGCCGCGTTGCAGCAGACCTAAAGTCGTGATGTCCAACGTTTCTTTAATGGCAGTCACCACATGCGAGGTATTGGTTTTCTTGATCACCGTCAGGCACACGCCGTTATGCGCTACACTCTGGTCTATCTTCAGGGTTTTGGAGATATTGCTCTTAATGGTAAAATGCAGGTTGCTGCCTTCTGCTTCGATGCGCGATATTTCGCCGATGGTTTCAATGATGCCTGTAAACACAAGTTCTTATTTTCTGAATGAATTATTTTTCGCGGAATAAGTGAATATAGCCGCTCAGTGGCTTCGACAGTTTCTGTAAGCCTTCCAGCGACTGATAATATACTTCGCAGATGTAGTAATACACGCCGGTATACAAGGGCTTGTTGCTTTTGCTGTCATTGCCGTTCCAGTTGATATCAGGATCCGTCGTTTCAAAAACAAGATTGCCCCAGCGGTTATAGACTTTCAGTTCGATTTTCTCTACAAAGCGATACGGGAAAATCGGCGTATATAAATCGTTCTGTCCGTCGCCATTCGGAGTGAAGGCATTCGGCAGTTCATATACCGGACAATTCTCTACACATACACTTGCGGAAAGCGGACTCTGATTGCCGTTCTTGCGCACTGCCTGCACCGCATAGCAGCCTAGCAGACTTCGTTTGTCCAATACATGGGTGTAGTTGTTGAAAGTATTGCCCAATACGCTGTCGATGCGGACAAAACTGTCGCGTGGCGTAGCTGCATAGAATATGTTGGTGTACACGATATCGCTGGTAATACAGCCGGCACTCTGCGGGAAACTCCAGCTCAGGTAATTGATAAATTCACTGGTGTCGAGTCTGCTGTCAATGCAGAAATTGGAAACAGTCAGTAACGGTGTACACGGTTTGGTGGTGTCACTCGGTCGACTGCACGCTTCCTGCGAGAAGTTAATCAGCGGTGTCTTCAGTCCGCTCAGCGGATAGCTGCCGATGGCTTTGATTTTATAGCAATACAGCGTATCGTTCTTCAGATTGATATCTGTATAGAAATTGGTGCTGACAGTAGCAATAGAGTCGAATGTACTGCTGCCGGTCAGTTGCCGGTAAATCACATAGTTGGTATTAATCCACGGAACATCCGCCGTCCATGTCAGGCTCAGCGCTTCAAATGCCGGCGCGATATTCAGGAATACGGAAGAAGCCGCCTCGCTGCTGCCGATACTGTCGGTGCCGCTGGCGAAGAAATCGAGTTTGTAGTTATAGGCGTTTGCTGCCGTATTCAGTCCGTTGTCGAGAAAGCTGGTGTCCGTAATGGCTGAGAAAGTAGCGGCAGTTACCGTTTTTACCAAAGTAAAATCCGTGCCGTTCAATCCGGTCGCTCTGTACAGTCTGAATACATAGGGACCCGGATTCAGGATGGTATCCAGCTTTTCCGGGAATGGCCGCGACCATTCCACATATATCTGTCCGCTGACAGCATCTGTACTGCGCACATCCACATTGTATAACAGCGGAATATCTGCCGGAATAATGATACAGGTTTCTGAAGAGGCAAGTCCCGAAAAACGATTCAGGATAATACCGGAATTGGTTCTGTCGCCAAACTCTGCCACCACGCGGTAGCTGTACTGATTGCCGGATTGCAGATTGATGTCGCGGAAGGAATATTGCGAGGTGCTGCCAACGCGCTCATAACCCAATGCGCTCAGATCTGTATTGCAGGTGTCGAGGGCTGTTCCGCAGCCTTTTTTCCGCCATACGGAAAACTCAATAAACTTGCTGTTGCCGGCGCAGGTGTAGATACTATCCCAACGCAGCAATACCGATTTTGTCGGGATATCCAGCGATGAAATGATATTCTTCGGCGGTGGTGCCAGCAGTTTGATGGTGAGCGTCTGTGAGTTCGTCAGCGGAGGCCCCTGAAAATTATCTACGGCATTGAATACTACCTGATAGTCATTTTTCAGCAGGTGGCTGCAATTGGTAGCCCAGCGGAATATGCCGGATACCGGATTGGCCGGACTGCCCGGTGTGAAGGTCGCCGGACTGTTGCTGACAGTAAATGGACCGCCGTTCGCGCTCAGCGTCACGCGGTCTGGCAGGTTCGGGTCGGAAGCTACCGCCGTGAATTGTATGGTGTCGCCTACCACTTTGCAAAGCTGCAGCGGAATATTCAGGTTGGGCGGGCGGTTGGAAGTGGCATCTACAATAATCTGTAAGTCGCGCATTACCGTACCGATAAAAACACCGCCGCGGTATTCGCGGATGACAATGACGATATTATAGATACCTGCTACCTGCGGGGCATCCCAGGTTAGCTCACCCGTCTGCTGGTTGATGGAAATCTGATTGTCTGGTCCGGGTGAAATCAGGTTGGGCGGTGTGTAGCCGTTCACCGGTATATTGTTCGCTTCCAGCGGCGACATGATATAATAGGACAAGCTGTCGCCGTCAGGGTCGAAGGCGTTGGGATTGTGGGTGAACACCTGTCCGACGTTTCCGTATTCTATCGGTGGATTCAGCAGCTGCGGAGAGTTGTTGTAGCCGATGATATTCGGATTGGAAACGATGACAGTATCTTCCAGATAGAACAGGGCAGCCACGGAGTTGCTGATATTGATAATATTTTCAATCCTGTTCGGGTCTGTCACGCCAACTACATATTTAAATGGGCCGGAATAGGTGTGGCGGCCTATGTATTTATTTTGTTTGATGTCATCTGCAAGGAATATCTCGGAAGCGCGGTCGAGCGAGTCGAAAGTGCCGTCGCCCCAGGAGATACCCAATCGGGTTCTGTCGGCATCACCACTGATACCACTCACTTTGGTATAGGTCGTAATGGTGAATTCGTAGGTGAATCCGGAGACATGCTTGTACGTAATTTCACCTGCACGGTTGTGCGTGGCACTGGCCGTTTGCATCCAGATAAAACACAAAAGCAGCAGGATTATTTTGAGGAATGATTTCATGTAGTGCATTCGGTTGAACATAAAACAAGGTAAATATAAATAGGTTTATGCTAAATGGCACTATGTTGCCTCTTTTTTCAAGGTATTTGCCCCGACAGGTATGGTAAAATAAGATAATTTTATCGTGCCACGATTGTCGATTTGATCGTGCCACGATTATCGTGGCACGATATCCGGGACTATCTTGTCATGCTACGATAATCGTGACATTCAAGAATTATTCGTAATACACTTCGATGCTATACGTGTCTCTGACACTGATATCCGCCAGATAACCACCGTAGACCTGCTGCAGTGCTTTTACTTCCCCGTTGCTGCATCTGAATTTTGGTTCGCCGAATCGCTGATTCAGCCAGAGGAGTGTATGACCTTCTTGGTTCGTAGCGGCTTCCAGATAAAGGGCGCCGTTTTCCGGATCAGTACTGAATTTTTTGGGTTTTCCCTGTATCGCTCTCGGATAAGAGCGACTGAGAATCCGCAGCAACGCCTCGTTTTTATTGCCGGTATAATTTCCTTTCCAGTCGGTTTCAATCAATGCCATGCTGCGTTCACCGTAGGATTGTCCGTCCCAGCTGATGCCGTGCGGATCACCGGGTGTCTGACACCACTGCCAGTAGGTGGAGCTGCCGAAGTTGCCATCTTCTTTTACAGCGAATCGTTTCAGTTTGGCTACCGACACATTGATGTCGCCGTCAAAATAGCCGTATTCACCTATAAACATGCCGGTTTGGTAGGCATTGCTCAATCCGGATAACAGATCGTATCCTTGTTCCAGGGTGAGCAGATAAGTAATAGCTTCAAAATAGGTGTGTGGTGCGAATACGATATTCTTGTCATCCGTAAAATCGGGCATCGCGATAAAAGGAATGCCTTGTCCCTGCCATGTTACACTCATTTCAAAAAACATGATGTGTTGCGGTGCGCCGACACTCCGTTCCGCATTTCGGATGGCAGCGATGGTTTTGCCATAAAACCGGCCGAGTTTGCCTACTTCTTCCAATAAGGGTTTGTAGCCCAGATTGGGTTCATTGAGGATATCGTAGCCAACTACATTCGGATACTTTGCGGTCTCTTTCGCGAGCGCTGCCCATGCGTTGATACAGGCATCCTGAATGCCATCGGTATTGTCAAAAAAGTGTTGGAAAGCATGGTAAACTGCCGGAGCTGTTTCGCGGCCGCCTACGCCGCTCGCATCATCTTTGCAGGTCGACTGTCCATCTGTGAAAGTCGCCCATTCCGGGGCACCATCCCAGCCATTATTCGGATAGTTGCAGGCATCTTCCGGTTTGGAGGCAATATATTTTCCCCACGCGTCCTGATGCATATCCAGCAACACATAAATGCCATATCGGGAGGCGTCTTCTATCGCTCGCTTAATGTCAGTGATATAGGCCTGATTGTATTGCCCTCTGACAGGCTCCAGCCTGCTCCAGTGAAACAACAAACGCACACAGTTGAAGCCTTCTTCCGCCATCATCCTGAAATCTTCCGGATCGTAAGGTTTTACAGGTGGTACATCCTGATTGGCCACCCAGTAATCGCCCAGGCAATTGTAATTTACACCGCGAAGGATAACCTGTCTGCCTTGTGCATCGAAAAATCCTTTTCTAACGCCTCGTTCCGCGTGCAGGAGTTCGATGTTATTATCCTGTACGTTATCTTTTTTACAGCCTGTTTGGAAAATAAATAAGACGAAAATAATAGGTAGGAGTAATTTCTGCAATGGCATTGTCTGGTGTTTTATGGTTGGTTTATCTTATAAAGATAGGGATTGTAATAGATTATCTTACGGTTGATTTTTCCTCGCGATAAAGAGTGCCGAACAGGAAATCAAAAATAGGATAAGTGATGTTGAAATTGTATTTCGCCATCAGCTTCGGATTGTGGTGGGCATGATGCAAACGCCGCAGTTGCTTGATAAATGGAAGTCCGGACACCCAGTGACTGTCCGGCAGGTGATACGCGTAGTGCAGCCATTCATAGTTCAGGTAATAAGCAATGATGGTTGCCATGAAAATCAAAGCGGCATTAGCTGACCACAAAAAATAAAATACGGCGGCTGCCGGCAATGCGAAAGCGAAAAAGAAGAACAGCAGCAATACCGGCGGAAACAATACGGCTTTCGCATCTTCCGGTTGGTCGAAGCTGAATTCTGTATCGGTGAAAAAACGATGGTGCTGTAAGGTGTGGCGTTCAAATACTTTTGATAATACTTCCTTGCGGTGGTGCATCGGCCCTTTGTGTCCGAGGTATTCCGCCAGATTGATGTACAAAAATCCGATGGGCACGATGAGCCATTCTTTCCAGTTAGGTTCATGCATAAGCAGTAAACATGTAGTAATTACTACCAGACAGGAAAGTGTCGTAAACCAGAAGTGCATAGCTCCGGAATAGCGTGGTCCGATAAACTCCTTTCTGTAGAATGTCCGGAAGGCGGCAGTTTTGTTGTCGTTGGTGGGCATACAATAGCGAATTAGAAAATAATCATTAATTTAGTGAAAATTATTGATATGTCCACACCATCCAATACGCCCGGCGCTGTTAATTCCGCACCCAATACGCCTAAGAAAAATCCGGTAAAGCGATTTTTTCAGAAAGTATTAATGGTGTTTCTGCTGGCGTTGGTGCTGGCAGGCGGCATCACTTACCTCTACTTCAATTTCACCTACAGCGAAGGTCACAGAGCTGGCGTGCTGACAAAATTTTCTACCAAGGGTTATGTCTTTAAAACCAATGAAGGTGAACTGAATGTCGGCAGTATCAATTCTGCCACCGGCAATGCCGTGGCCAATAACGCGTGGGCTTTCTCCGTAAAAGACAAAGCCGTAGCGGAGCAGTTGTACAAGATGGAGGGCAAGATGATTCGTGTGCACTATAAAGAGAAAGTGAAGAATCTGCCGTGGCAGGGCGAAACCAAATATTTTGTAGATGAAGTAGAGGTGGTGAAGTAATTATTTGCCGAGCCATTTTTCCACGATGCGTCGTGCCGCCTCCTGCGGTTCCATGGTCTGTTCCAGCACCTGCGTGGTCAGTTCTTTTTTCAATTCCTTTAGCGCAGGATGTTGTTCCAGATTTTCCTGCATATAAGCCAGAATCAGTTCTTCCATCCAGTGCAGTTGCTGTTGCGCCCGGTTGTGTTGCAGCCATCCGCTGGATTCTATGTTGAGAAAATACAGTTCCAGTGTATTCAGTGTAAGGTCTAATCCCGTTCCTTCCGTTGCGGAGATATTGAGTACGGGAATCTCCCATTTTTTTTCTGTGCTGCTGTATAAATGCAATGCCATTTTCACCTGAGCGGCAGCCGTTCTGGCCGACACTTCATTGGCCTTGTCGGATTTGCTGATGAGTAGTATGTCGGCCATTTCCATGATGCCGCGCTTAATGCCCTGCAATTCGTCCCCGGAGTTGGGCAATAGCAGCAGTATAAAACAGTCGGCCATATTTTTCGCCATAATTTCTGATTGGCCGACGCCCACGGTTTCAATAAAAATATAATCGAAACCGAATGCTTCGCAGAGAGAAATGGTGGAACGGGTCGTGCGCGCCACACCACCCAATGCATGGCTGCTGGCAGTCGGGCGAATATAGGCACGTCCTGCAATATCTTCCATCCGGGTTTTATCGCCGAGGATACTGCCCTTGCTGATGCTGCTCGATGGGTCGACGGCGAGTACGGCCAGAGAATGTCCGTTTTCCAGCAGCATTTTTCCGAAAGCATTGATGAAGGTGCTCTTGCCTGCTCCGGGAGGGCCGGAAATGGCTATGCGGCGGCTTTTTTGCTGATGTTGCAGGCATTGTTCCAATACCTGATTGGCCAGTTCCATATCAGCGGGCAGTGTACTCTCTATGAGTGTAATGGCCTTACTGAGTATGATTCTGTCTTTTTTCAGAATACCCTGCACATAATAATCCGCGGTAAATGGAGGTTTCACTTGCACTTTTTAAAATTAATTAAAAATCGCGGATTTGGATATTAAATGCTAACTTTAATAAGTTGGGTAGCAGAATAGTTCAGATAGATGAGTTTTTAGCTGGATTTTTTGCCTTTGAACCCCTGTTTTAACTTTATTCGATATGCGCTTTAACTCTGTGTTTTTTGGTGATAAGTTTTGTGAATTTTATGTGAACGGTTTTTGTCTTTATTGAACGTTTGCTGTTGTTTGTTCAAGTTTTGTTTTGTAATTGATTGATAATCAAAATTTTGTTTATTTAAAATTAATTTCTTTCTGGGCGCATGACAATTATCATATTGTGAAAGTGGCTCAACTTACATAAGTTTTACGGAAATTTGCAGCGATGAATTCTACCACACACCACAAGAAATCACACACACACACAGTGGGGACTAGTTGTCCTCACGCATTCTGGTGGTATATAGGTTTATCATCCACACACCGCACACACATTCACACACATACAGATGAAAACTCTTTTCTTCACACACAAAAGAAATCTTTTGTTATTGATGATAGTAGGCGTATTTAAATATGCTTCGGCCGGCAGTACCGATACGATTGTCACCACAGACAATACGGTCAGAGTGGTGCGGGACACGGTATATATTGCCACGCAGGCGCCTGAAAAAAAATCATCTAAGCCCAAACTTCTGGCGCTGAAGAAATGGTATAATTCTCCTTATGCGGAAGAATTCAGACATGATACCATTCTGCAGAAAATTACCGAGGTAGAAAAGAAGTGGTATGATAATATTTCTTTACGCGGTTATGTGCAGTTCAGATACAGCAAGGTGCTCGAAAAAGATTCTGAATTGAAATGCGAGCAATGCGACAGAAACTGGAGCAATATCGGAGGATTTTCTATCCGACGGATGCGATTGGTATTTTCTGGGCATCTCGGTAAACGCGTTTTCTTCTATATACAGCCTGATTTTGCCAGTTCAGCTTCATCTTCTTCGTTGCATTTTGCACAACTCAGAGATGCGTATATCGACCTGAGTGTAGATAAGAATAATGAATTCCGTTTCAGAGTAGGCCAAAGCAAGCTGCCCTTTGGGTTTGAGAATATGCAGTCGAGTCAGAATCGTCTGCCACTTGATCGGAATGATGCATTGAACAGCGCGGTCAGCAATGAACGCGATTTAGGTGTTTTCTTCTACTGGGCTTCTAAAAAGAAAAGGGAATTATTTGCCAATCTGGTCAAACAAGGTTTGAAGGGGTCCGGTGATTACGGTGTTGCAGGAGTTGGTATCTACAACGGACAAACGGCAAACAGGCCTGAACTCAATAAAGTTCCACATGTGGTAGCGCGTTTTAGTTACCCGTTCTATGCGAAAAAGCAAATTCTGGAAATAGGCGTGCAGGGATACAGCGGTAAATATACCATTGCCAAAGATATGGTCAGCAGCGGAACCGGAGCCACCACCGAAAGAGATTACTGGGATCAGCGCGTAGCAGGCACTTTTGTGTTATATCCGCAGCCATTCGGAATACAGGCAGAATACAACTTCGGAAGAGGCCCGGAATATAATCCGGCGACCGACTCAATAGAAGTGCAGAAGCTGCACGGCGGATATGTCCTCCTGTCATATCACGTGGATATCAAGAAGCAGATATTGCAACCATATTTCAGAGCGCAGTATTACGACGGAGGCAAAAAACACGAACTGGATGCCAGAAGCTACACCGTGCAGGAATATGAAGTTGGAATAGAATATCAGCCGATAAAATATCTGGAGTTTGTGCTTTCCTATACATATTCTAATCGCCGGTTTGAAGACCATGTATTGCCGGTCAATCAGCACAAAGGAAATTCTATCAGAATGCAGGCTCAACTAAATTTCTAATTAAATCAGCAAATACATTAATAACAATACAAACTAGACATTATGGGATTAGATTCAATTTTAAAGTTTTTCCAGCCTAAAGACAAAGTGTTTTACGGCCTGTTCGAACAGATGACAGATGCGATGGAAGCGACCAGCGAAATTTTCCTGAAAGGTATCAAGGAAACGTCCGCCAAACGATTTGAAATTCTGGCACAAACAAAAGAACTCGAACACAAAGCAGATGAACTGACTCATCAGATTTATGTAGAACTTGGAAGAAACTTCATCACACCATTCGACCGTGAAGACATTCATGAACTGGCTTCCGCACTCGACGATATCGTGGACTATATTGATGAAGTGGGACATAAAATGAGACTGTACGAGTTCACCAACTTCGATCCGTATGTGCTCAAAATCGTGGAATCCAACAACAACTCTATCAAAGAATTGCGCAAGGCAATGTACGAGCTTCGCAATATGAGCAATCTCGGCAAAGTAACAGAGGCCTGTATCAGAGTACACGGTTATGAATCAGAAGTGGATGTATTATACAATGACGCGATGGGCGAGTTAATCCGCAATCACAGAAATGATCCTACGCACATCATCATCATGAAGGATCTGCTGGAAGAGTTGGAACTGATTTCCGATAAGTGCCAGGATGCCTCCAACGTGATAGAGTCGATTGTAATTAAATACTCCTAAAAAACAATTTATGGAACTGATTATTGTCATTATTATATTGGCATTGGTATTCGATTACATCAATGGTTTCCATGATGCGGCGAATTCCATTGCAACCATCGTCTCCACCAAAGTACTCACCCCTTTTCAGGCAGTACTTTGGGCAGCATTCTTCAACTTTGTCGCTTTCCTGATTTTTAAAGATCATGCCGTAGCGAATACCATCGGTAAAACGGTGTACAAAGAGTTTATTACGCTGCCTGTTATTTTCTCCGGACTTATCGCTGCTATCGCGTGGAACCTGCTGACCTGGTGGTATGGCATTCCTTCTTCATCTTCGCACACACTCATCGGAGGCTTTGCCGGCGCTGCTGTCGCACACGCTTTCATGTCGCAGGGGTTTATGCCGTTGAACGAAGTTATCGATAGTTCAAAAGTATTGAAAACACTGGCCTTCATATTCCTGGCACCACTCATAGGGATGCTGATATCCATGTTCTATACCCTCGTTTTTATTAACAGAAATGTATGGGTGAAAAACGGGATTATGCTCGTTACGATGATTGGTGTCTGGTTCATGTTCATCCAATTTCAGAAAAATAAAATTGATGACAACATGGAGAAATTCTTTAAGGTGGATAAGTTAAAACACGAAGTGGAAACAGATCCTTCCAAAAAAGAAAAACTGGAAAGAGCCAAAGCGTATGCCGATGCATGTAAGCCATTCTCCAAGGATTATGAATCCAATGGTGCCGAATTTGTAGCAGAAGAAATCGCGCAGAATGTTGATTTAACCGAGATTACGACTACCCGAATGGAAGATAAAATCAAGTTGTTCTTTAAAGTGGAGCAGCTCAAAATCATAGCAAAGAAAAATCCGGAAAAACAGATTTATGCGGACAAAGCAGCAGCAGCAGTGGATTCCCTGAAACCTATTGCAAAACTGCACGCTAAAGTCGGCTATGACTCCATGATTGCTATGATGATTGCTAAAGTGCCGATTCAACCGGATCAATTGCCTGAATTTAAAAAGGCAGTACGTATTGATATCAAAAAAGACATCGCAAAAGAAATGTCGAAAGCCGATAATAAAGTTATCCGCTACGGTCTGATGGGCATGCTGCTGATTATCATTCTTTCTTTTGTGTATACGGAACAAATTAAAGAGCGTTCCGCACACCGTACGGGAAATAACTTCAAACGCTTGCAATTACTGTCCTCCGCTGCTTTCAGTATCGGACATGGTGGTAATGATGCGCAGAAGGTAATGGGTATCATTGCCGCGGCATTGGTGGCCAACGGAAATATCGTTGATATCAAAACGATGCCGGACTGGGTGCCTCTATCCTGTTATATTGCGATTAGTTTGGGCACACTCAGTGGCGGATGGAAGATTGTAAAAACCATGGGTTCAAAAATCACTAAAGTAACACCTATCGAAGGCGTAGCAGCGGAAACAGCCGGTGCGACCACGTTGTTCCTCACAGAGCAGATGGGTATCCCGGTATCTACGACACACACCATCACCGGTGCCATCATCGGGGTAGGTGCTACCAAACGATTGAGCGCGGTGAGATGGGGTGTAACCTTCAACTTGCTGTGGGCATGGATACTGACAATTCCGGTGTCTGCTGCATTGGCTGCGATTACATATGCCATTGTTCAGTTGTTTATGTAAGCAATAAAATACGACTTGTAAAATAGGAGCGCCCCGCGAATGCGGGGCGCTCCTATTTTATTTGAATCGGATACATCAGAATTTCAGCCAATGCCAGGCCACTTTGCTGCCATGTTGGTTATTATTGAATTCAACTGCCGGGGCCGGTAGTTTCAATACGTTTAATACTTTCATCAAACCTTTGGCCCATGCCCGTTTTACAGGCAGTTTCGTCCAGTCGATATCCACTGAAAGATAGAATCTTTTCAGGCGTTGTATATTGGTGCGATCCACGATGTCTGCCGGATCAATATCGCCGGTCAGGTCGCCTGATAAGTCATTTGCAGACCAGATGTTTTTGTAGCCACCCAGCATGCCTTTGGCGCCATAGCCGAATGCGAATTGCAGCCATTTGGGAAATTTGCTATTTTCTTTTTTGATAAAGGCGCCCGGGGCAACACTCCACCAGATGGTCATGGCATTGTAATCTTTCAGCAAAGACTCGGCAAAAGAAGTGCCATATAGTTTATTCGCTCTTTCTTTCACCAGCGGATCTTTGTATTGGTCGTAGTTTACCGGAAATGCGGACATCTTCATCTGTATGCGTTGGTCTTTCCAGATGTATTGTTGTATGCCGAACATAAGGGAGCCTGTAATATTCATGGCGACATCCGGCCATGAAAAACCCCATTTTTTCTGAAACCCGTCGTTGATTTCTATCGACAGCTGCCAGGCATTGCCCATCAGCATGGCCACCCAGATACTGTGCTTATCTTTCACACCGGCCCAATGATATAGGTCGTAGGTGAATTTTGTTTCGATATAACAGCTATATACATGCCCGAATTTATCCATGTGATTCCACTCGCGCCAGTCGTTGAAAAACTGAAACTTCCCGCGTTCATATTTGGAATACCAGGCACTGCTCCACCACACGTTGGCCGCGGCATACAATCCACCGATCATCCCGGAAACAAAGCCCACACGGGGCTTATTCAGCACCGGCGATGGCTGGAAAAAAGGATAAGGTTTGCGCATTTTTATTTTGCCGGTATAGCCGTATGCCGGATCGGTGGGCACATAATCATAGTGATATATCGTGTCGTAATTGACGGTATATACCCATTCATTCTGCCAGCTTGTATCCGGAATGAGTTGCTTGCCGAGGAGTATTTTTTTGAAAGTGTATTTCGGATTAAAGATGGTATCCTGATGTACGCTCAATGCTGTTCCATCAGAGATGGTATCCTGAATCACCTGATATGCGTAATCCGCTACCACCTGCGTCGTGTCTTTTTTGGCCAGTCGTTTCTGCTTCAGTTTTCCTATTGCCTGTGTTTGTCCAACGCAGCATAAGAGTAGCGCCAGCACACCGAGTGGCCGGAAAAAAGTACGCAGTGTATATCTGTAGCCGGTCATTATCCGAGTAAGGTAGCTTTTACGGTATCTAATAATCTTATCACAGCGGCTCTGTCCTGCGCTTCTCCGTATACACGCAGCACCGGCTCCGTTCCGCTCGCGCGAATCATCGTCCAGGTGCTGTCGCTGTCATCCAGGAAATATTTCCAGCCGTCAATGGTTTCTTTTCTCTTCACCGGATAATCACCGAAATGAGTATAAGCATCCGCCTTGCAGTTGGCAATCACTTTCTGTTTGATTTCTTCCGAGATATGTAAGTCGTATCGGTCATAGTCGAATGAGCCGACTACTTCGTAGACTTCTGCAATCAGCTCTTTGATGCTCTTGCCGGTTTTTGCCATAAATTCCATCAGCACCAACGCCATCCAAACGCCGTCGCGCTCCGGAATATGGCCTTTGATGGCAATGCCGCCGCTTTCTTCGCCGCCCACCAGCACATCTTCATTGACCATGATTTCGCAGATGTATTTGAAGCCGACTTGTGTCACTTCACACGGAAGGTTGTAGGCTTTGCACATCTTCTTCACTTTGTCAGACACGGTGAATGATACCACCACTTTTCCGGTCATGCCTTTGTATTTGTGCAGATAATGTATCAGCAGCAGGATGATATGGTGTGAGTCGATGAAGTTGCCATCGGCATCGTAACACCCGATTCTGTCAGCATCTCCGTCGTTGGCGAAGCCGAATTCTATGTCGGTGGAGTGCTTGATTAATTCGGAAAACTCCAGCAGGTTTTTGTGCAGTGGCTCCGGTGCCTGTCCGTGGAATCCCGGATTTTCTTCGCAGTGCAGATACACCAGATGCGAAGGCAGGAGCCTGCGCGTGATCTTTTGACCGGCACCGTACATCGCGTCATATCCAAAGGTCATGCCGCAGGTGCGGATGGCATTCATGTCGAACGACTGTTCCACATGGTTGAAATACATGGTTTCCAGGTCGACATATTCGAGGAGTCCGCTTGCTGCCAGTTCTTCCAGCGAAGTGGCCGGAATAGCGGCACTTTCCGGAATGAGGGCTTCCACTTTGGCGATGTCCGCCGGTGTGGTAGGTCCTCCGAAACTGGATTTCAGTTTGAAGCCGTTGTAGGACGGTGGATTGTGGCTCGCCGTAATGACGACGCCGGCGGTAGTGTTCAGGTTGCGGCAACCCAGTGATACCATGGGCGTTGAGCAGATGCCTTTGTGGGCATACACTTTTACCCCCAGTCCACACAGCACTTTTATGGTAACTTCCGTAAATAAAGGACCGCCGAAGCGGCAATCATGTCCGATGGTGATAGCAGGCGAAGATGAAATGGATTTCACCCAAAGCCCTGTGGCATGCGCTACGCGCGCGACATTGTCCGTTGTAAATTCCTGCGCGATAATCGCTCTCCAGCCGTCTGTTCCGAATTTTATTTGCATTACTTTTATAAATTAGGTAGCTAAAAATACAAAAGTAAATTGGAATTCTGATAGCTGAAAACCGGAGAAATAATTAGCGGATGCGGTTCTTTTCTTCCTGATTGCTGTTACTGATTCTAGTTTGTTGGAATTTCTTTCCTTTCTGGAAATTATAGGTCACCGAAAGGCTGAAGAATCTGGAACTGAACTTGCGTCTCGTCTTGGAATTCACATTGAAAAAGTCGGTGTCAAAAGAGAAATTCTTTGTCGCGAAAATATCATTGCCTGCCACACGTATGCGAAGCGCATTCTGGAAGAATGATTTGGAAACAGCTACATTGACAAGTCCGTCGGATTTCATAATGTCGGTAGCATCCAGGAACGGCGTAGTGTAAAATCCGAAAATATTAATCTTGAAATCCTTCGGCAGAATGAAGGTGTTGTCCATGGAAATGGTAAACTTATTCGAACTCACCACAAATGGTTCGTTGTTGACTGTTGAGTTATATTTGAAGAAGGTGTATTGTCCGGAATAGGAAATCATCCACCATTTAAAAATTTCCTTGTTGATGTTAAAGCCGATATTCAGGTTGTTTCTCACCCTGAAATTGGTCGCTTTGTAGGTGGTGATTTTCGTGGAATCATCCTGGTAGGCGAGATGCGTGTAATTGTTTCGGATGTTCTCATGTCCGGCGGTGAAGCTGTAGCTGTTGCGCAGTGTATAGGTGAATTCCGTGACGTTGATGTATTGCGGTTTCAGATCGGCATTGCCCGTCCACACGGAATACGGACTCTGATAAAACTGAAATGGATTCAGGTCGTTGTAGTTCGGGCGCTGTATTTTTCGGCTGTAATTCAGGTTCACCTGATGGTGTTCTTTGATGTTTTTCTGCATAAACACGCTCGGGAAGAAGTCTACATAATGCCGTTTGGTACGGCTGTCCAGCGTGACGGAATACTGATTGGTATTGGTTTGTTCAATGCGCAATCCGGTGTTGGTGCTCCAGCCTTTGCCCCAGTCTTTGCTCCAGGTCGCATAGAGCGCGTTGATATTTTCGATGTATTCAAACTGATTGGATTTTGTATTGTCTTGCTGATACACATCGCTGATCAGATTGTAAAAGCGGATGTCATTGCTGGTTTTTGTCCACGTGAATTTTGCACCGGCTTCTATGGAATGCTTGTTTTTCAACGGTCGCGAATAGTCAGCTTTCGCAGTGTGCAGGTTAACAATAAATGGATTGGTCTGGCGAAAGTCGTAGTTGGGTGCAATGACAGTGCCTGCCGAATCAAAGTAATCGGTGCTCAGGTGGCTCTCGGAAAACAAATAGAAATAGGTGTAATCGTATTTTATTTCCAGCACGCTGCCTGCAGTATCCAGTTGACTGCGGAAGTTGAAATTCAACGACGGATTGATGGATTTTCCGCTGGTCTGATTGTCGGTATTCTGATAGGTATTGATGATGCCGCTTTCTACGTTGTTCAGGATATTCAGGCGTGCATCGCCGCCGCCGGTATTGATAAAACGGAACAATTCGCCGCCAATGCCAATGGCGTTATTGTCGTTGATAGCATAACGAAGGCTGAGGTTCGCGAAGTGGCTGACAAATTTATCGCCGCCGATGCCGGTTTCGTCGTACTGCTGCGTGCCTTCATCGGTTTTGAAATTTCTGATGAAAATATTCTTACCGTAGTTGTTGTTATGACCAAAGTTGTAGTTGGTACTGATGGTGAGTTTTTTGTGGTTCATGTTGAGGTTGAAGCCGACATCGCCGTTGGCGTAGCGGTGCTGCCGGTAGTTGGCGTATACGGAGCCGTTCACGCCGGTGCGCAGGTTTGATTTCAGTTGTATGTTCAGAATGCCACCGCGCGCGTTGGCGTCATACTTTGCGGAAGGATTGCTGACGACTTCTATCTTTTTTACATTCGAACTTTGCATGGATTTCAGGAGCGTGGCCAATTGGTCGGTGCTGAGTTGTTCTATTTTTCCATTAATCATTACCTGTACGCCACTCTTGCCGTTGATGCTGATTTGGTCGTTGCCACTCACCGTCACGCCGGGCACGGTACGCAGGATGTCGAACACATTTTCCCCGCTGGATCGGGTGCTGTTCTCCACGTTGAAAATCAGCTTGTCAGCCTGCCGTTCAATCACCGGTCTGTTCGCCTTTATTTCTACGCCGGACAGCATATTTTCTTCCGTGAAGAGTTGTACTGTGCCGATGTCTGCATCTTCTTTGAGGTCAATCTGTTCAATCGTGTCGGGCTTGTAGCCGAGATAGACCACTTCCAGATAATATTGACCGGCTTCCAGATTGTCCAGCACAAAACGCCCCAGGCTGTCCGTGGTGGTGCCGTTGAGGTAATTCGAATCGTGCGGTTTATGCAGAATGATGTTGGAAAACTCAATCGGACTGTTTTTTTCATCTGTCACAATACCTCTGATGCTGGCAGCATGCACATTCAATACGGTAAACAAAATGCTACAAAAAGTAATCAGGCTTCGCATAGTTGTTGATTTATGGTATCTGATAGGTAGCGATAAGGCAGGAATTATTACAGCATACAGTAAAAAGGGAGACAAATTGTTTTTAAAGTTGCACTTTTTGTGGTAATTCAAATGCTAAATCTTTTTTCTGATGAATTATTAACATTTAGGTATAGATTTTACTTTTGAATAGCCTTTTTTGCCCCTATTTTTGCGCTATGCACGATACGTTCAGACATCAGGGATTACGCAAACGGTTGGTAGGTGAATTACGCTCACTGGGGATTAAAGACGAGGCCGTTCTGAAGGCTATTGAAAAAATTCCGCGCCATTTTTTTGTGGAATCTTTGTTCGGCGATGATGCCTATGAAAATAAACCTTTCTCGATTGACTGCGGACAAACGATTTCTAATCCATTTACGGTGGCCTATCAGTCGGAATTGCTCCGCTTGGAAAAAGGAGAAAAAGTATTGGAAATCGGCACCGGTTCCGGCTATCAGGCTGCCGTACTGGCCGAGCTGGGGGCTGATGTTTATTCCATAGAACGACACCGGCCATTGTCGGACAGGGCGCAAAAAGTGCTGCAGCATCTGGGGTATAACCATGTACACACCTTCTTCGGAGATGGGTTTCTCGGATTGCCGGATATCGCGCCGTTTGATAAAATCATCATCACCGCAGCTGCACCTGAAATTCCCAAAGCGTTGCTGCAACAACTGAAAATAAATGGCTTGATGGTGATACCATTCGGTGAAGGCGATGTGCAGCAAATGCTCAGAATCACGCGACTCAGCCAGACAGAATTTGAAAAAGAAACTTTTGAAGAATTTACCTTTGTGCCAATGTTGAAAGGCGTGCAGGTTTAATACAATAAAAATCAAGCAATGAAGCAGAAAATCAGTGTCCTGTTATGTGTACTCTTCGTCCAGTTGGCTGCGTTGGCACAGACAGACGGCAACAAAACCGGAGATATTACCAAAGACCTCAACGCCATCGAACGGGAAAATATCAAATCGATAGATTTGAAGCAAAAACCGACAACACCGGCCACCTATAAAAAGATAGACACTTCCGATATAGATATGTTTTCCACGAAGCCCATCATCAAGGGAGCCCCAGTGAAGACGCCCGTAAAGCCTAAGGAAGCCGTAATAGACTTATCCATCAAAAAGCCGGAAGGGGTTAAAAAAGACAGCGTGAAAGTGCAGCCTGTCAAACAGATTAAAAAAGATACGGAGCCAGTTAAACCGACTGTTCCGGCAGAAATAAAGAAACCGGCTCCGGTGAAAAAGGATTCGTTGATAAAACAGGTGAAAACAAAAACGGATTCCATCAAAGCAATTGTCAAACAGGTGAAAGATACACTGAAAACGGTGCCGAAGAAATCAGAAGATTTTTCTACCAAACCTATTATCAAAGGCAAACAGATAGCGGAAGAGAAAAAGCAGGATTTGCCAAAGCCGGTACAGAAACCAGTTTATAAAATTGACACCACCAAGAATTTTAAAGAATTTTCTTTTGAGACTACGCCGGTGATTAATAAAAACGCGACCTACAACCGCAAGGATGAACCAATGCCGAAATCCAAAGAGCAACTGGAAGAAGCTATTCCGGTGAACAAAACAGCGCCGGCATCTAAAGATCCGAAACAGGAAGCAGCCCTGAAAGAAACCTATGCACAGTACACCAAAGAAGCGGATTCCCTGTATCTGGCGAACAAGAGAGTGTTGGATAGTGTGATGAAATCACTTAATATCAAAGTGCCGACTATCATCAATCCTGCTGATTATATTGATATCTACATGAGTGGCGGTGGCGTATTGTCCGGCAAAGATGCCAGAATCTACGACCATATTTCCATCCTCAACTCCGGCGTAATTCAGCGCGAATACAAAACGGCTGCCGCAGGCGTACAACGCACTGAGAAAAAAATATCCAGAGATGAACTGACCAAACTGGCGCAGTATATGGTGGATATGGAGTTTTTCGAAATGAACAAATCGTACGATTGCGCGGATACGGATGATGATTGCAACGCGCGTTTTGGCGTACAGCCACAGCCGGTTCCGCTGACAATTGCGCTGACTGTGGGACAGAAGAAGAATAAAGTGAACGTGGCCATCTTTTCGCCGAAAACAGATAAAAACTGGGTGAATTATCCGGCGGCTATCGAGAAAATATGGAACGCGATTATCACCATCGCCGAAAAATAATATCCAGCAATGAAAGCCATCGACTTCTCGCTGTTGCAGATAGAGCAGCTTATTACACATCATGTAGGCAATAAGCTGCGCGATGAATCTATCCTGTTGTCGCACGAACCTACGAAGATGGATGAGCACGCCCGCGGCTATCTGCGCGACTATCTCTTGTCTCCGTTTAATCTGGAGGACCGATATAGTTTTACGCATGCCGTTCAGCTGGAGATGAATGAGGTGTATCGCATTGCCCAGCAGATTTTCGAAAATCCGGAGGAACTGCTGACACATTCACAGAGCATTGCCAAGCTCTTGTATGAAACCAATATGCATCCAAAAATAAAAGAAGGAAAACTGAATGTGGTCTATTGCACGCATATTACAATAGGCAGTTTTGTAACGGATGGCATCGGTATTTTTAAAACAGAAAATGACACGCCATACCTGCAGCTTACCGACGAAGAAGAGGGCATTTCCTTGCAGTCGCAGGTGGGATTTGAAATTAAAGGCATGGAAAAAGGCTGTCTGATTCTGAATACACAGGAAAAAGATGGCTATGAAGTGCTGCTGGCCACCGCCTCTTCCGCGGAATCGCAATACTGGAGAAATGATTTCCTGCAGGTGAAATCGCAAAGCACAGAATATCATCAGACGCAGCAATTTCTGGGACTGGCAAAGAACTACGTCACACAGCAGTTTGCGAATGAATTTGAAGCCCAGAAAACAGATCAGATAGATTTGCTGAATCGTTCCGTACAGTATTTTAAATCACACGAAAATTTCGATAGAACAAGCTTCGAGGAAGAAGTATTGTACGATCCGAATATCATTGAGTCGTTCCGCAATTTCGATAATCATTACCGACAGGAAAATGACATACAGCTCGAAGACAGTTTTGCCATTTCTGCGCAAGCCGTCAAAAAGCAGGCACGCGTTTTTAAGAGCGTACTCAAACTGGATAAGAATTTCCATATCTACATCCACGGCAACCGTGAAATGATTGAGCACGGCGTCGATGAGAATGGCCGTAAATACTATAAAATCTATTACGAAAACGAATCGTAGGAATTATCCTTTCTTCGCCCAGCTGTCTTTCAGACCAACTGTTTTGTTGAAGATGATATGTCCTTTGCCGGATTCTTTGTCCGGGTAGAAATAGCCTTTTCTCAGAAACTGAAAATGGTTGGCCGTCGTCGCCTCTGCAAGTGCCGGTTCGGCCATCGCGCGTGGAATGACATGCAGACTGTTTTCGTTGATATAGTCCTTGAAATCACCTTCTTCCGCGTTCGGATTTTCTACTTTAAATAATCGGTCGTATTCGCGGATCTCCACCGGAAGGGCATGTTGTACACTCACCCAATGCAGCGTACCCTGCACTTTCAATCCCGAAGTATCCTGTCCGCTGCGGCTTTCCGGAATATAGGTGCAATGGATTTCCGTAATGTTGCCGTCCGCATCTTTCACCACATCATGGCAGGTCACGATATATGCGCCTTTCAGGCGTACATGTTGACCAATGGCCATCCGGAAATATTTCTTCGGAGGATTTTCCATGAAGTCCTCGCGTTCGATATACAATTCCCGTGTGAATGCCACCTGACGCGTGCCACCGTTTTCATCCTCCGGATTATTTTCTATATCGAGCAGAATTTCGTTTTCATCCATATTGGTGATGACAACTTTCACCGGATCAAATACTACCATTCTGCGCAAGGCGGTTTTATTTAATTCCTCGCGCACACAAAATTCCAACAAAGAGATGTCCACCACTTTTTCTCGTTTGGTAATGCCCGCACGGTCGCAGAATTCGCGGATGGCGGCAGCCGTATAGCCTCTGCGGCGCATACCGGATATCGTAGGCATGCGCGGATCATCCCAGCCTGTCACGTGCTGCTCGTTGACGAGTTGCAGTAATTTCCGCTTGCTCATCACGGTATAGTTCACATTCAGTCGCGCAAACTCGTATTGTTTTGATGGATAAATACCCAATCGCGCGATGCACCAGTCGTACAGCTCTCTGTGTGGCACAAACTCCAGTGTGCAGATGGAATGCGTGATGCGCTCTATGGAATCGCTTTGTCCGTGTGCGAAATCATACATCGGATAAATACACCATTTGTCGCCGGTGCGGTGGTGGTGCGCATACTTGATGCGATACAGCAGCGGGTCGCGCATCAGCATATTGGTCGAAGCCATATCAATTTTGGCACGCAATGTTTTTTCGCCTTCCTGAAATTTGCCGGCTTTCATGTCCGCGAACAACTGCAGGTTTTCTTCCACGCTGCGGTTTCTGTACGGACTCTCCGTACCTGCTTCCGTGGGGGTGCCTTTCTGTGCGGCAATTTCTTCCGCACTCAGGTCGCATACGTAGGCATCGCCCTGACGGATGAGCTGCACGGCATAGTCATATAATTGATCGAAGTAATCGCTCGCGTAAAACACATTCTCCCATTCAAATCCCAGCCACTTCACATCTTCCTGGATGCTTTCCACATATTCCGTGTCTTCCGTTACCGGATTGGTATCATCGAAACGCAGGTTGGTCTTGCCACCAAATTTTTTGGCAACGCCAAAGTTGAGGCAGATGGAAGAGGCGTGTCCCATGTGCAGGTAACCATTCGGCTCCGGCGGGAAACGGGTGAGGATACTGCTGTAGCGTCCTTCCTGCAAGTCCTTTTCAATGATCTCCTCAATAAAATTCAGCGATTTATTTTCTTCTGTATGTGATTCCATTTTTTCTTGTTTGTGTAGTGGCGGAATATCCGGAAAAATCAAAGTCGGTAGATGCTCCCGGTGGTAATGCTATAATTGACTGAAACAATGATTGATTCTTGCTGCTGTTTCGCGGATGCCGAGCAGAACAATTAAATCCGGGATGGCCGGACCGGATAATTCTCCGACCAGACTCACGCGCAGAAACTTCATCATTTCTCCGGTTTTAATGTTGTGTTCCGCCGTATATGATTTTATTTTTTCTTCCGTTTCGGCAGCGGAAAGCTCCGGCAGCTGTAGCAGGAAATCAGATAAATGAGCGATGTCGAGCGCCGGTTTTATGTTCGCGATTTTCTGCAGGACGGCACTGTCATATTGCTGTGGCGCACGGAACAGATAGCCGAACAGATCCACATCGTGCAGGAATACCAACCGGTCTTTAATCAGGGCGATGGCCTTTGTCAGATAATTGATATCCATGTTGCGATATGCTTCCGCGCCGTTTTCCAGCAGCCATTGCGCGATATCCGTTTCGCTCATCTTTTTGATGTATTCGGCATTGAACCACTTGGCTTTTTCAAAGTCGAACTTCGCGCCTGCCTTGTGTATCTGTTCCAGATCAAACAAGTCAATCAATTCTTCCTTGCTGAAAATTTCCTGCGTGCCGCCCGGATTCCAACCGAGGAATGCCAGCATGTTCAGCACGGCTTCCGGCACATAGCCTTTTTGTTTGTAGCCGCTGCTCACTTCGTTCGTTTTCGGGTCGGTCCACTCCAGCGGGAATACCGGAAATCCGAGACGGTCGCCGTCGCGCTTGCTGAGTTTTCCGTTGCCGTCCGGCTTCAGCAGCAAAGGCAAGTGCGCGAACTTCGGCATCACCTCTTCCCATCCTAAAAAGCGGTACAGCAACACGTGTAGTGGTGCACTCGGCAGCCATTCCTCACCGCGGATTACATGCGATATCTGCATGATGTAGTCATCACATACATTGGCGAGGTGATAGGTCGGCATGCCATCGCTTTTCAGTAATACTTTGTCGTCCATCTGTGTCGTGTTCACCGTCACCCAACCTCTGATTTCATCGTGAAATTTCACTTCCTCATCCGCCGGCAACTTGATGCGTATCACATAGTGTTCCTGATTGTTCAGCTTTTGTGCCACTTCCTCCGCAGAAAGCGTCAGTGAGTTTTTCGCCAGCTGTCGTGTCGTAGCATCGTATTTGAAATTCGGATGTGCCGCTTTCAGCACTTCCAGTTCCTGTTCGCTATCAAAAGCATAATAAGCATGTCCGCTTTGTATCAGCTGTTCCGCATATTGTCGGTAAGATGCTTTGCGGTCGCTCTGACGGTAAGGCGCGTGCGGGCCGTCGCCGAAGCCAACGCCTTCATTCGGCTCAATGCCGATCCATTTCAGTGACTCAATGATATATTGTTCCGCACCCGGTACCAGACGGTTCTGATCCGTATCTTCAATACGCAGCAGGAAATCGCCACCGTGCTTTTTCGCATACAGATAATTATAGAGTGCCGTGCGCACACCACCGATATGCAGCGGACCTGTCGGACTCGGTGCAAAACGGACTCTCACTTTTCTACTCATACTTTTTTGTTTTTCACCGGTATAAGCCGGTGGGAAAGTTGTAAATTACACTGCAAAAATAAGTATTTAGCCTTGTAAAATGTATTTTGTCCGCACGCCTTATATTATTAAAAAACTATTTCCCGACATCCTGTGGGAGATGCCAGAAGTTAATAATAAGATATATCTGACTTTTGACGACGGGCCGCATCCCGAAATGACACCCTGGATACTGAATTATCTGAAAATACACGACGCGAAGGCGACTTTCTTTTGTCTGGGTAAAAATGCGGAGAAATATCCCGGATTGGTGCAGCAGATTAAAGACCACGGACATACCGTCGGCAGCCATGGTTACGCCCATCTCAACGGCTGGGCAACCGGAAATGCGGCTTATCTGAAAGATGTGGAAATGGCGGAACAGGTGCTGTCGGATAAAAACAATACGCGATTATTTCGCCCGCCCTACGGAAGAATCAGGCTATCGCAGTTGCGGCAAATCAGCGCGCGGGTCGTCAACTGGTCGCTGATGCCCGGTGATTTTGATGCCGGTATTTCTTCTGAAAAATGCCATCAGCGGTTGTCGGAAAATGTACGCAGCGGCGATATTATCTGCCTGCACGACAGCGAACAGGCTGCCCGACATTTGCGGTATTGTCTCCCGAAATGGCTCGCGTTTTTTGATAATAAAGGGTTAAAATCAGAAGCCTTACCTTTGAATCCATGATGCTGATAGATACGCATACACACCTTTATGAAGAACAGTTTGACGCCGATCGTACGGCGATGATACAACGCGCTATCGCGCAGGATGTATCGATGATGCTGATTCCGAATGTCGATGCATCTACCATTTCCGGCATGATGCAGGTGGTGGAAGAATTTCCCGAACATGTGCGCCCGATGATGGGATTGCATCCCTGTTATGTGAAACCGGAAACTTACGAAGCGGAACTGGAGACGGTGCACCGTCAGTTGTTTGAACATCCCGGAAAATTTGTGGCTGTCGGTGAAATCGGGATGGATATGTATTGGGATAAGTCCACAGCATCCATACAGGAAGCGGCGTTTCAGTTGCAGTGCGATTGGGCGGTGGAACTCGATTTGCCGGTGGCGATACATTCCCGCGATGCGACGCATCTGCTGATGGCGGCACTGAAGAAAAGGGCGAAATGTCCGCGAGGCGTATTCCATTGTTTTACGGGCAGTGTGGAGGAAGCGCACGAAATACTGAAACTCGGTTTTTATCTCGGTATCGGCGGTGTGGTGACGTATAAAAACACACATCTGCGCGATACTTTGCGACAACTGCCATTGGAGCGCATCGTACTGGAAACGGATGCGCCTTACCTGCCGCCGGTGCCACACCGCGGCAAGCGCAATGAGAGTGCCTACACGCGTCTGGTGGCTGAAACATTGTGTACGGTATATCAGCGAAGCCTGGATGAAATAGCCGACATGACGACCCGAAACGCGAAAGATTTATTCCGGCTCTGAGATACTTTTGGCCCTGCTTTTGCGTATATTTAAGTATGAGAAATACCCTGATTATCCTGCTGACCCTTTCCTTATGTGCGATGGTCGCCTGCAAGAAGACAGACGTAGACGAAGGTCCGCGCCTGATTTTTCGTTTTAAGTTCGATTCCACACAGACTCGTCTGAATAATTTCGGCAATCCTTCGGGAGAGCTGCCGGCAGGCCATGCGGCACAGTCGCCGAGGTTCAGAACCATGAGTTCGCATTATATCGAACTGGCACCGGACAGCCTTACGCTGCTGGGGCGGGGCGCCATCCTGTATAGAGCGGCAGAGACCAATGCCGGCGGCGAGATGGCCATCGACTTTTCCAAATCGGTGAATGCCGCGGAAGGAGAGGACTTCTATTCGGTGCCGCTCAGCAAGGTGCCGCCGGGATTCTACAAATGGCTGCGCGTGTCGCTGGCGTATCAGCACTACGATATCAACCTCATTTACCGCACCAGTCTGTATAACAGCGGTACACCGATTGCGCTGCAAGGCACCGTATCCTCTTTTATCGGATTCAATACTTACCTCACGACGTATAAAGTAGCGAATCAGAATGTGACCGTGAACGGCAATAGAAAGCAGGGCTATGGTGCGATTGAAATCACCCATCTGCCGCCGCTGGCGCCGGCACAGTCGCCTTTTGAATGGCAGGCACGTGGCACCACAGTGCCTAACCCGATTGCAGCCACATCACCGGTGCCGGCAGGTTCTTGTGTGGTGACCGGCCGCTTCGATCAGGGACTCACCATTACCGGCAATGAAAGCAAAGATGTAATAGTAACGGTATCGCTGTCCACCAACAAAAGTTTTGAATGGAAAGACAAAAACAGCGACGGACTGTTTGAGCCGGTAGACGGACTGAATGGCAACGCCGTACTGGATTCCGTTGTGGATATGGGCGTCAGAGGATTGAAGCCGG
>ERZ1645187.783-NODE-783-length-31107-cov-185.953433_pt1 | contig 31107 bp, 32 predicted proteins | sample MGYA00575352_ERZ1645187 | MGnify/ENA primary metagenome ERZ1645187 (study PRJEB40837, sample SAMN11349314) | freshwater sediment metagenome | isolation source: river sediment | host: Sediment | place: India: Wazaribad , New Delhi | collected 2017-02-21 ... | reverse complement strand
GACGGGCTCCCTTCCGCAACCTCACACTCTCACAGTTCCGACAGACAGGGGGGGGGCTTCCCGGAGGGGAGACCTTGGTCTTCCCGGAGGATATGCCCTTGCCCTTCCCTTTGCCCTTTCCGATGGAAATCGTCTCTTCGCCCTTTCCCGTCCCGGAAGTACCAGTAGGAAGGGATGTTCCAGTAGAAGGGAAGAAGGGAAGTGAGTGGGTTCCCGCACTGGTTCCGGGGTTGGTTCCCGCACTGGTTCCGGGAAAAAGGCCTTTCTTGCCGATGGTTCCGGCGACCAATTTTGCAGCGTCGTCCGGGGTTCCCATGAAGGTGATCGCGAGGGCGGTCGGGCGGAGAAAGGCGCGCACCTCGGACCCGGCGAACTTGTGCCTCTCGCGCTCGATCATGCCCATCTCGACGAGGACGGGAAGCGCGCGTTCGACCTTGTCGCGCTTCAAGCCGGTCCACTCGCACCATCTGTCGATCGGGTAGACGACCCATTTCCCGGGCCTCCCCGGCACTATCGCAGATGCGCCCCGCCACCGGAAAAGGACTTCTCGCGCCAGCCTGTGTTGGGCCGGCTGGTCGAGACGCCACCATTTGAAAGAAGCCTTGTCGGTGACGGTATGGACCTTCGGCCCCTTCTTCGTCGCCGTAGGCTTCCCCGCCGTCGCGGATGCCGCCTTGGGCTTGGGAGAAACCTTGATTTTCATGATGACACCCATCCAACTTGTTTCGCCTCCGAAACGGTGCTAGGGTCATCGTCTCCTTGATGGACTACCCGAGCACCGCTCTCGACGCCCCCGGTTTGCCGACTGGGGGCGTTCGCTTTTTCAGGCCTTCCCCACGAGCTTCTTCGGATCGATCGCCGGGAACTTCACCCGATCGATGGCTTCTTTGAGCAAGGCGACGGGCGGCTTGCTGCCGTAGAGCGCGTGAACGGAGCCGTCCGTGTGTCCCATGACTGCCTTCGCCAAGGCGTCGGGCACCCCGGCATCGCGGCAGCCATCCGCGAAAGCATGGCGGAACGAATGGAACGCCGTGCGGTCCTCTTGGAAGCCGACCGATCGCGCGAACCGGCCCCACCACTTGCTGAACGCATGGCTCGGAAAGCCCGTCTTGCCGATCTCGACTTCCTCGAAGAGGCGGCGTTTTGGGTCGGCACGCTTCAACATTTCCGCGAAGCCGAGGTCGAACAGGATCGCGGGGACCGGGACACGTCGCGCCGACGAGGCGGTCTTCAATCTCTTGGTGCCGTCCTCGCTCTTCGTGATGTCGAAGTACGTGATCCCGCCTTCTTCCTTCACGTCGGCGGTGTCGAGTTGGATGATCTCGCCGAGGCGCATTCCCGTCGTCAGTGCAATTAGAGGCGTCCACCAATAGCCGTCGCGGATGACCTTCGACCCCGGTTTGTGTCTGCGCACTACACTTTCGCATCCGGTGTAGAGCGGGCTTCCGAAGATCGCTTTCAACTGGTCCGGGGAGTACGGGCGACGCTGGTCGATCGACTTCACCTTGCTCGCCCCAGCGATCTTGATCTTCTCCCCCGGCATCGTGGGGATATGGGCCTCGTCGACACCCCAGCGGATCAAGGCCTTGAAGAACCGGAAGTATTTCTCTTGGGTGACGATCGAGACCGTTTCACCGTTCGCCATTTTCAGGGTGGCGACGTGGTCACGCATCCGACGCATGTCCTCGGCGTCGATCTTCTTCACGTCCTTCTCGGGCTTGATCTTGGCTCGCGCCAGCCGGTTCACCCGTTCGATGTCCAACAGGGTCTTGTCGGCGGCACCCCCCCGCCTTCTTGAAGGCGTAGAAGCGTTCGCAGAGGTCGCCGAAGGTGACGGTCTCCGGTTCGGTGGGCAGGTCCTCGCCGATCGGGGGGAGCCCGGTGGGCTGCATCCCGGCGAAGAGCGGATCACGCGGGGAGGTCTCGTCGTATCGCCCTTCGAGTTGGGCGGCGAGGATGCGCGCGTTTTCGATCTTCGCTCGCATGATGCCGGAACAGGCCAAATTCAGGGCGTCGTGGTCGATATGTGTAGGAGCACCGGAAGCTGATTGCACACCCCCGACGAGCCCTTGGGCGTCCGCCACGACGGCGGGGCCGAAGCTCTGTTCCGCGAGCTGTTGCCGGAGACGTTCGACCTGCTGACGAAGGAACGCGACTTCCGCGCCGATATCGACGGTCGGATCGGTGGGGAGAAGATGGGAGTGTTCGAGGGACTGGTTCAGGGCGGATTGGAAATACTCCCGCACCTTCTCGTTGATGTCCGCAACCGGAACCGCTGGCATCGTCCCCAACCTCGCGAAAAGCACGTCGAATGCGTTGCTCAACGCCCGTGCCGTCACCTTCGCCGTGAGGGGATCGCGAGTTCGGAGAGAGGTCTTGATCTCTCTTCGCCCGATCACGGGAATGAGACGTTGGGGCGTCGCCATCCTAAAATAGAACGTTCCGTCGCGCTGAACGAGCCGTGAGATCGCCGCCATGGTTGGACCACCCGCTGTACCAGTGTTCTGTACCAGAGACCGGTCAAGGGGTGTCCTGTAGCGATTTCCTCAGATGCCACACCGGGTTGGGGGTGAGTGGCGGAGACGGAGGGATTTGGGTTTTCCGGTCTCAAACACCAGTTAAAACAGCAACTTAAAACCTCGTGGCACTCGTTTCGTGTACCACTATTGAGCACCGGCTTCAAGGCCGGGGCTGGGGGTCAGGCGGCGCGGACGTCGAGGACCTTCACCCGCATGTCGGAACTGCCGAGGGCTTCGGCGATGTCCTCGCGGAGGTAGTCGGCGAGGTCGCCGGCGGTGATGTCCTGCACGCCCCATACGCGCTCGCCGTCCTGGTGGCGAAGGCCTTCGGCATCGGGTTCGATCGCGACGAGTTCGGGGGTGTCCTCGCATTCGACAATGAGGGTGAACTTGCGCTTGTTGCTCATTCGACTGGTCCTTTCCGGTTGCTCGGATGACATGAGCCCGTCGAGGATCGACAGTAGTTCGTCGTTCATGGAACGGCGGTTCTTCTTCGCCCGCTGGTCCAGCCAATTGCGACTGAGCAGGGGCATTCTCGCCGTGAACTTCACCTGAGCGTTGAACATATCGATTTCCCGATTGTGGGCGGGGTGCATCCGCCTTGGAACCTTGACGGCAAGACGCCGTCGGGTCAAGGTTAACGTGCGTTTACCATGGGAGACGGTGAATGGACGGGCGCATGGGGAAGGTGGAGCGGGCCGTGGTGGCGGCGCTCGAAGCGCCGGGGTGCCTGTCGCCGAGCTTCATGCTCCCGGCACTGTCGACGGCCCAACTCGTCGCCCGCTGCTACGCCGATGGGGCGGTGACGCCGAGCCGACTGGTGGTCATGCGGCGCACGGTGCGCAGGCTCGCCGAGGCAGGGGTCGTGACCACCCACTATGAGGGGCAGAAGGGCGTTAGTGGGCGGGAGACCTTCGCACGCCTGTACCAGCCTCGCCCATGAAGCAAATACACGCTACGGTAACCAATCGGCTTCATTTCATCTTAAATCTCACCTGCAACCCTCGTTCGCATAAACGGGGGTCATGCAATGAGAGCTATTACGTACCTGCCGCTTCTCGCCGGGGTGCTCATGCTCGGGGGATGCCAGACGACGGGCTCAACTCAATGGGTGAAGTACGGGCCGGGTCCTGATTACGACTACGCGAAGGCGAAATGCGAGATCGGGGCAATGGGGGTCGAGCAAGGCGTGGTCGCCTGGGGCTCCCCCGGATATGTCCTCGGCGCGCAACTCGGAAATGCGATCGGCAACGAAATCCGCAAGGCGGAGTTCACCGACCGTTGCATGGTCCTGCACGGTTGGAAGCGAATGCAGGTCCAGCCGGGCACGACGGTTGCCCAACAGCCGGTGACGACCTACCCCGCGAACTACACGAAGACCAGAGGGCGCCCCGCTTTCAATCCCGAACGCCCGCCGACCCAACTCGTTGCCGCTCAGTGAGGGCTTAAGGTTCTTTCTTTGCTCCGATTGCAACGAGATCAGTTGTTGCGGGTGTTGAAGCGTCCGAGGGTGGCGGCGGCGGCTGCCCCACGCTGGCCTTCCGAGGCGCGGAAGGTGTCGGGCGGGTTGACGGCGGCGGCGATCTTGCCGGCGAGCATGTCCCCGAACTGACGGTCACGACGGGCGTCGCCGGTGCTGGTGGCCGCCACCGAGATGTTGTTCACCGTGCTCGACGAGAAGGCCGACCGGGAGACGATGCCGCCGGTGGCGAACTTGGGAGCCTTCCCGGCGTTGATGGCTTCGAGCACCGGCCGGTTGGCGGCGGTGGCCTTGGCGTTGACGACGAACTCGCCGTTGGAGAGCATGGCGGGGATACTGTCGGAAGTGCCGGTGCCCGGTCCCGAAACGTGCCCGCCCTCGGCGAAGCCGAAGAGGCTGAACAGCCCACCGCCGGCACCGCCGAGGCTGCCGAGAAGCTGCTGAACGAGGTTGCCGAGCATCCCCCCGAACTTGCCGAGGCCGGGGATCGCCGACATGGCCTGCGTCGCCAGCCCGCCGATGCCGGTTCCCAACTGCCCCATCTGAGGGACGGCGCTCGCCGTCGCGGCCTGCGTCTGCTGTAGGCTCTGCGCATACTGCTGTTGCGCCTGCTGGGCCTGTTCGAGGGCGAGCCGCTGCTGTTCGGCCTGCTGCTGGGCGAGCTGTTCCGCCTGTTGCGCCTGTTGCGCCTGCTGCTGAGGGTCGACCTGCGGCACGCTTCCCGTCGTTTCCGCCGCCTGCTGCTGGCGCATCCGTTCCGCCCACTTGCGATCGGGGCCTTCGATGCCGAACCGCTCCCCTCCGGCGGCGAAGGTCTGCGGTCCCCCGGCGAAGCCCACCGTGCCGGAAGCGTTGCCGGTGGCGTAGTTCGAGATGTTCGAGCCGCCCCGCACCTTGGCGAGCATGTCGGCGTACTTGGTTTCCATCGCCGGGGAGCCCATCACGCGGTCGGCGGCGTTGTACGTCGTCTTAGGGAAGTAGCTGCCGCGAAGCGTCTGGTCGAGCGTCTGCCCCCGCGCGCTGGCGCGGTTGAAGACGGTCTCCATGAAGGCCTGTTGCGCCTGCGGCCCCTGCGATCCCACCTCGGCGTTGGTGATGGCGAGAAGACGCGCCCGCACGGCGGGGTTCGCGAGTTCGGCATCGAACGACGAGCGGTTCAGGGTACTGTCGGCGAAGGGCGTGGTCGCGGCCTTGGCGGCGGCTTCCGCCCGTGCGGCGGCGACGGCATCCGACCCGATGCCCTTCGGCAGGGCCGACGTGGTCGGGCTCGCGGTGGGGCTCGCCGTGGGCGCACCCGGCACACCGGGGATGGCACCCGTGACGGTCACGGTGCCGGCGTTGACGGTCGCCGAGGGCGTCGTGATGCCCGCCGGGTTGAAGTTGACGCCCGCGAGCGGGTTGCCGGGGGCATAGGCCGGCTTGGCGGCGGTCGGGTTGAAGAAGTTCGCCGCCTGCTGGAACATCGGGTTGTTCTTGCCGAACGTCTGTTCCCACATCTGGTCGAGCGCCATGTCGAGGAACTTCTCGCCGATCTTGCCGAGGGCGTTGGCGAAGGCCTCGGACGCGCTCTTGCCGTGCACGAGGTCGGAGATGAAGCCCTTGAAGGTCGACTTCCCCGCCTCTTCGAGGTCCTTCGCCTTCTGCGCGGCCTCCTGCTGCGACTGGGCAAGGGCCTTGGCCTCCTGCGCGGCGCGACTGTAGGCGTCGGCGAGGGCGCCGATCTTGGACTTGATGTCGTCGGTCATGACGACACCTTCCTTGGTCGCCGCGTTGACCAGCTCTTGCGCGACCTTCTGCCGTTCGAGGGCGGCTTCGACTTCTTCCACGCTTCCGGCGATCGACCGGCGAAGGCTGATTTCGGCCTGTAGGGCGGTGATCCGCTGTTGCAGGTCGGTGTAGCCCTTGGTGACTTCGAGGGGCATCGTCTTGCCGGCGGGGACCGGGGCCGACTTCGCCGCCTCGGATGCCGCCTTGGTCTTGGCCTCTTCGGCCTTGCGCTCCGCCGCGCGCTCGTTGGCCTTGCGACGCCACGCTTCGAGGGCGGCGTCGGCCTGCCCATTGATGCCGGCGAGGGCTTCGCCCACCCGGTCGCGGGTCATCTGACGGAGGGCGTCGACGTAGGCTTCGCCCGCCGCCGCACCGGCCCCGGCGTAGTTGTTGGTGATCCGTCCGAGGTCGATCGAGCCGACCTTCCCCAGTTCGACCCCCACCTTCGCCCCGACGCTGTTCAAGGCGTCGACGGTCATGTTGACCAACTCGACGATGCCGTTCAGGGCGTTCTCGACGATCGAGATCAGCCCGTTGACGGCGGCGATGGTCGCCGAGGCGACGGCGGCCGGGAGCTTGGTGAAGGTGGCGACGAGCACGTCATAGACCATGACGAAGCAGTTCACGACGGTGTTCGCCGTCCACTTCGCCACGTTGGCCACGTCCGCCCACGACAGGCTCACACCGGAGAGGGCGTTGCCGATGAAGTCGACGGCGACGCGGAAGGCGTTGGTGATCGTGTCGGCGGCGATCGTCGCCCCGTCCTTGATCCCGTCCCACGCCGCCCCGGCGTAGTCCTGCAGGTTGGCGAGGTCGCCTTCGATCGGGTGGAGCTGGTCGCCGAAGGCGGTCAGGGCGAAGGCGGCGGCACCGGCGGCGGTCGCCAGCAACAGGAAGGGGTTCGTCGCGATCATCGCCGCCGTGGCGACACCCGCCCGGATCATGCCGGGGACGTAGGCGCCGAGAAGGACGGCGGCGGCAGCGGCGGCGGCGTTGGTGACGGCCCCGATGTTGCCGGCGAGGCCGTCGATCACGGCCCGGAACGCGGCGGAGATGCCGTTCGCTTCGGCCGTCTTGCCGATGTAGGCGGTCAGCTCGTTGCCGAGGCGGGTGAAACTGTCGCCGATGGTCGCCGTGGTGGCCTTGAACTGGGCTTCGACCTTGGGGCCTGCGGCGAGGATCGCCGCGAACACCTTGTCGGAGGTGAGCTTGCCCTGTTCGCCGAGGGCCTTCAACGCTCCGATCGGCACGCCGAAGGCGTCGGCGATGGCTTGCGCGATCGGCTGGGCATTCTCCTTGATCGAGCGCAGCTCGTCGCCCTGTAGGACGCCGGACCCGAGCGCCTGCCCCACCTGGAGCGCGCCGGACGCGGCCTCGGCGGCGGTGGCACCGGAAGCCTTGAAGGACTTGGCGAGGATGCTCGTCGCGCGGGCGACCTCGCCTTCGTTCTTGGCCACGCCCGCCGAGGCACGGGTCAGACGGGCGTAGAGGTCGACATAGGCTTCGAGGGAGGTGCGGGCGTCGTTCGCCCCCGCCTTCAACTCGGTCAGCGACCGGACCTGAACGCCCGTGGCGGTGGCGGCGGCCTTGACCTTGTTCCCGGCTTCCACCCACGCATCGGCGAACCGGCGGATCTGGTCGAAGCCGATGCCGGCCCCGATCGCGCCGAGGGCGCGGTTCACGCCGAGGGCGGTGGAGCCCATCAGGCTTTCGAGCCGGTCGGCCGACTGGCGAGCCCGACGTTCCACGGCGCTGAACTGACTGTCGGCCGTGCGCGAGGCGCGGGCGAAGGCCTTCTCGAACTGATTGATCCGCGCTTCGAGCGCGACGACGAGGCCTTCAGTTTCGGTCGCCATGAGACGCAACCCCTTTCAACATTCTGGTTGAGACTGAACGTCTCGGTGGTATTGTCCCTCGCGCCATACGCGCCGTTGAGCGTCCGACTGAACCGGCGGATGTCCGCCGCATGTGGTGCGACCCGTCCTCGATCCGAGGCGGAGACGAAGGGGAAGTTCCGCAGCCGGACCAGCCGTTCAGAAGATCAAAAGCCCCCCGTTGCGCTCGTCGGTTGCATAGATGCTTCGATGGGTGTCCCCTGCGGCGGCACGGGCAACGGCCATGGCGGCGGCAACCGCGCCGTCGATCCGATCGCGGGACTTCCCCTTGTGGAACGCCTTGTTGCCCGCCTTGTCGGTCTCGACGGCGATGTTGTCGAAGTTCCACCGGAGCACCGGGTGCCCGCCGTGGCGGAACCGTCCGCCGACGATGGCGCGTTCGAGTTCCTTGATCGCCGGGGCCATGGTCACCCACCCCTGTCGCATCTCGACGGCCGGAAGCCCGTCCTCGGCGAGGTTGGCGAGCATGTTGCGGGCGAGGTGCGGGTCGAAGGCGATCTCGCGCACGTCGAAGCGGTCGCAGAGGTCACGGATCGTGCCTTCGACCTCTCGGAAGTCGACGACGTTGCCCGGCGTCGGGGTGATGAAGCCTTCCTCCGCCCACCGGGGATAGGGCACGCCGTCCCGATCGGCCTTCCGGGCGAGGTTGTCGCGGGGGCAGAAGAACCACGGATGGACGATGAAGCCCTCGTCACGATCGGGATCGCGCCAACAGGCGACCACGGCCGTGAGGTCCGAGTTCGACGAGAGGTCGACGCCGATCCAACAGGGCTCGCCTTCGAGGGCGTCGAGGTCGACCGGGTCGGCGCCTCGGTCATAGACGGTCATGTCGAGGAACGGGTCGGAGGAGTGGTCCAGCCAGACGTTCAGGTGAAGTTGCCGGAAGGCCTCGCGATCGGACGGGCGGAGCGCGGCTTCGCGAGCGAGCTGGCGAAGTCCGGCGAGATCGGGATAGCCATGGGCCATGCCGGGGTTCACGGCCCGCCACAGGGCTTCGTCCTGCCAATCGGCGTCACGCGCGGCCTCGTAGAGGATCGGTAGCGTCGACGGGTCGTCGATCTCGCCCTTCGCGACCTTGCGGGCGTAGTCGATCACGTCGAAGGCGATGTTCTCTTGCCCCCGCCCCGCCGTGGTGATGACGACGAGCAGGCTGTTCGGCACCTTGACGAGCCCGGTGCGCAGCACCTCCCACAGGTCGCGCTTCTTCCACGCATGGATCTCGTCGGCGAGGGCGAAGACGGGGGTGCGGCCGTGCTGAGTGCCGGCGTCCGACGAGATCGCTTCGAGCCAAGAGCCGTTGGGGAACGAGATCCGGTTCTTGTACTCCTGAAGCTTGATCGTGTCGGCGGCGTCGAAGCGTCGGGACGCCTGCCCCTTGCGCCACAAGTTCTCGTCGCCGGCTTCGATGATGCCTTCGGCTTCGCGGAACCCGATCTTGGCTTGCTTCTGGTCCGAGGCGGCGAACAGCACCTCGCCCCCCGGCACCGCTTCCGGCCCCATCGTGTGGAGGAGCGAAAGGGCAGCGCCGAGGCTGGTTTTCCGATTGCCACGGGGCAACATGACGATGACGTTGCGGATGATCCGGTTCCCGAACTCGTCGCACGGGCCGTAGATCTTCCGAACGATCTCCTCTTGCCACGGGTCGAGCTGGAACACGCCGCCGGGAAGCCGCGACTTCGGGTGCTTCAAGCTGCGCAGGAAGTCGACGGCCCGTTGCCCATAGCCGAACTGGTCGGGGATCGCGGGGAACGGGTTGACCGGCTCGGCGACCTTCACCGGTTCGGCGACCAACGGTGCCGGCGGCGGGGCCTTCTTCTTCGGTGGGAGGACGATACGGCCCATGCGTCACCCCCTCGCCGTGCACCGGAGGTCGAGGCCTTCGCGGCGTCCGAGTTCGACGACTTCGGCGATGTCGAAGGCGCGGCCGGCGTAGGTGACGCGGTCGGCAGGCGTCACACCGTCGAGGAAGCGGGTGCGGAATGTGACGGTGGTGACGGTGACGGCCCCGGTGTCGTGTGACGTGTCGTCGGCGGAACGCTTGACGATCTGGGCTCGCATGGTGGCCACGGGCGCCCATGCCGTCACAGGGGTTCCGTCGCCTGTGACGCCGTTCGTGGCGCGTTCGATGACGATGGTGCGATCGAGCTTGCCGGCGCGCATCACGAGGTCTCCTTCATGAGGGCTTCGACGGTGACGACGGCGTGCCCGTACCCCGCCGGGTCGCGAAGGAAGCGCGTCGAGGCGATGCGCAGGTCGGCGACGTGGAAGCCGGGGACGACGAAGGGCGGCACCAGCGCAGCGCGCGCATGGGCGGTGATCGTCTTCACCGTGGCGAGGCCGGGTTCTTCCGCCCACACGTGCACGTCGAGGGTGACGGTGAAGCGGTCACGGGCGAGGCCTTCGTCGGGAAGGGTCATCCCCTCGCCGAGGATGATCGCCGGGAACACCTCCGGTCGGACGTTCTTGTCGAGGACGTGGGCGGCGGGCACCAGCGCGACGAGGCCGGTGGAGGCGACCAGCCGCGAGCGCACGAGGGCCTGTAGTGCCAGCGAAGGTTCCATCACTTCACCCACCCCTCTCGGACGGCCTTGCCGATCGCGCGCTTGATCCGGTTCGCGATGCGCTTGCGGCTCAATCGAAACGCAGGCCAGAAGAACGGTTGCGCCGGGGCGTGGGCGACCCCGTACTCGACGAGATGGGGATAGCGGACGTCCTCGTTGCCGGCGGTGACGAGCACCTGGTTCGGGCCTGCCGTGGTCGATCCCCCCGGTTGCGAGTAGGGCGGCGTGGTCCCGCCGGGCGGGGTCATCTCGATACTGTCGTGAAGGGCTCCGGTGTTGACCGGCACGAGGGCTCGTTGCCGAGCGACCAGCTCTTCCCCCGACTTCACGAGGGCCGGCGTCACGGCCTCCCGCACGGCCGGCGGAATGGCGTTCATGCGGCGCTTCAAGCGTTCGAGCTGGGGCGAGGACATGCGTCGACCTCCTCAGAACACGTAGGTGCGGTAGGGGGCGAGCAAGTCGAAGAAGCCGGGATCGAGGTTCCCGACGTTGACGCCGACGAGGCACGCTTCGCGGTTTTCGAACAACGAGGCGACGAGCTGCCGCACGGCCTCCTTCACCGGTTCCGGCACCGGGTCGGCAAGCGGCGCGCCGAGGAACGAACCCACCCACGCCTCGGCGGCGGCGATCTTCGATGCGATCAGTGCGTCGTCGTCCGTCAGGGTCAGATTGAGGTGCTGGCGCACGTCTTCCACGGTCAGAATGGTCATGCTCGTCACCTCATTCATTCGTAAAATCGATCAATATCATTAGATCGATCGTTTTCATCAATGCAAATCACGCAGAAGGCTCCGTCCGCCGGTCCCCGATGTGTTCGGGAAAGTTGCGAACACCCCCCGGGTGAGGGAGACTTCGCGACGACGAAGCAGAGGGACCGCACATGCCAGCGCCGAACCCGTTCAACATCGGCCTCAGCCTCGCGGTGGAGATGTGGCGGGATGTCGTTCCGCTCCCCAAGGAATGGGAAGACGCGCTCATCAAGTTGGGTGGGGCGGAGCGAGACGAACACGGACGCATCAGGCTCACCCCACTCGGCTCGGAGTACGCCGCATGGTTGGGGCGTCGTTGAGTTCGTTCGTCGAGGATCCGAAGGCTTCGACCATGCGGGCGATGGCGTGGGCGTTGCGGGCACGGCGGAAGGCCGTGACCATGCGGGCGATGACGAAGCGGCGGGGATGGACGACGGGCGTGGTGAGGGCGCGTTCGATGCTCCATCCCAGCTTGTCGAGGCGCTGATAGAGGCACCAACGACCGAAGCCGGTGATGCGTCCCCACTCGGCGATGCTGTGGGTGATGCCACGGAAGCGGATGCGCCGTTCGTTGTTCGCGCCTTCGGGGGGAAGGGGTGCGATCTCGTCGAATTCGAGGACGCACCCGACGCTCCGCCGGTTGTAGACGGTCGCCTCGCTGCATCCGAGAAGGTCGGCGATCTCCTTCACCGTGCGATAGCGGCCCCGGAACTTGTACCGCTTGGGCTTCGGTCCCCCACGAGGCGGAGCGGTCTCTTCGATCACGTCCCCACGCACTCGGCGAAGCATCTGACGAGGGCTCATGCCGGCGAGTGCGGCAGCCTCGGCGATCGTCAGGTGTTGGCCTCTGAACAGGTAGCGCTTGGGCATGGCGTCACCATCCGGTCTCGGGGAAGCGGGGTCCGAGCCCACGGCGCATACGTTGCTCGTCGGACATGAGCCGCTTGTCGGGGTGATCGAGGGGACGACCGGCCTTGGCGCGCCGGAGGATCGTCACCTTGTTGAGGCCGGTACGCTTCGCGATCTCGGCGGCGGTCAGCATCTCACCCCGGAAGTAGTAGACGGGGTAACGGGGAGCCTCGCCCGTCTTCGCCCGGCGGTGGGCGATGAAGCGTTCGGCGTGCTCCATGATCTCGGCACGGTTCATCTGCGGCGTTCCTCCGATTGCTTGCGGCTCGAATGGCAGTGGGTGCAGAGGGGTTGCCACCGGGAGCGATCCCAGAACAGGCGCATGTCGCCCTTGTGGGGGATGACGTGGTCGACGACGGTTGCCGGTGCCCCGCACTTCACGCACTTGGGGTGCTTGGCGAGGTAGGCAGCTCGCGCCTTGTCCCACTTGGTGTCGTACCCACGTTCGCGGGCCGATGGGCGTTGCTCGTCGTGGCGGGCCTTGCGCTCGCGGTCGCGCTCGATCGCCTTGGGGCAGCGTTCCCCGGAGCGGTGCACCCCACCGCAGAGACCACAGACGCGCGGGGCGGCAACGGGCATCACACGGCCTCCTCGATCGGGATCGGGTGCGCGTCGAGTTCCACGCCGAAGAGGGCGAGACACAGCTCGAAGTCGTCGATCCGCATGGAGGTCTCGTTCAAGAGGAAGCGGCGAAGGGTGGAGCGCGACAGGCCGGTCAGGCTCGCAAGTTCGCGTTCCGAGGTGTTGGTCTCGCGCATCAAGTCGCGAAGAACGGCGGGCCATGCGGACGCGCACTTGGTCATGCCGGCTCCCGCTTCACCTTCGTGGTGCCGAACGTGCCGAAGACGGAACGGAACTTGTCGTCGAGGGGCCGATCATCGGTGGTCGGGGCGTCTTCCTCGGACGATCCGAAAATCGATCGCAGCATCTCGACGCGACCCCGATAGGCCTCGGTGATCTCGATCGGCGTGGCGTCGAGCGTCTGGTCGGGGGTCCACCCCAGCCATCCCGTGCCGATCCTGTAGAGGCTGGCGAGGTGTTCGGCGAACGGGACGGACGGCAAGGGCTTGCCGCTGGCCTTGGCCTTGGCGCGGCGTGCGGGGGCCGTCTCGGGATCGATCCCGGCGCATCCCAGCACGTAGAGCGTCAGGGGCTCGCGGAGCTTGGCGAGGCCGGCGGCGAAGACGGCGTCGAGGGTGACGCCGGGATGGTGGGGGCGGATGATCTCCGCCGCGACCGTGAGCGAGCCTTCCTCGATCGCGTCGAGTACGCCCTTGAACGAGCCGGGCCGGCGTTCGAGGGCGAGGGCATGACGAAGCCGAGGAACGAGACGCACGGCCTCGCCCCCGATCATGACGACGATGTCCTCGCCCGGCTTCATCACGCGGCCTCGACTTCGAGGATGTTGCCGCTGATGCCGACGCTGAACGTCTGCGTGATCTCCTTGTCGGCCTTGCCGAACTCGGACTGAGCCGAGCGGGTGATCGCCTTGAAGTAGAAGATCGTGTTCGTCGTGCCCCCCGCCGGCTTGTCGGCGAGTTCGACCTTGAACCGGCGCGGCAGGTACTCGGACGCGGCGGCGGTACGCAGGACGGACTGTCCGACGTCGTCGGGGTCCCGGGCGCACACGAGGTCGAACGAACCGCTGTCCTGGGTGCCTTTCAGGCGGTACGTCTGGTTGTCGGCGAGGGTCGTGTACGCGACTTCCTTCGCCTCCGAGCCGAACTTGCCGAGGTCCTGAACCTGTCCGACTTCGGTCCAGGTGTCGGCGGTGTAGTCGGCGAGGACGTTGGGGCCGGAAGTGTTGGTCTCCGATCCGACGTAGATCCGCGCATAGGCGGCCGTGACGATGCTCATGGGTGATGTCCTTTCGTCTGAGGGCTGGCGCCGATCACGCGGTCTTCAACTTCAACTTGGTGAGGGCTTCGCCGAGCACGACGCGACCACCGACTCGACGGCGCGCGAGGATCTTCACGAGGCCGGTCCCCCAACCCGTGAGATCGTCTCGGGCGATCTCCAGGGCGATGCGATCGGCGATCAGGTAGCCCGACGCGAAGTCGCCGAAGAGGACGGGCGTGGCACCGGCGACCGGATCGGGCATGTCGGGGGCTTCGTAGACCGGGCGCCCGAGAAGGGTCGGCGGCTGGCCGGCGGTGAGAGCGGGCTGCCAGAGATAGGCGCCGGTGGTGTCCTTCAGCTTGCGGATGCTGGCCATGGTCCGGCGGTTCATGAGCCAAGCGCCGCGCGTCGCGTACACCGACTTGATGCCGTAGTAGGTTTCGACGAGATCGTCGGCGACCACCTGATCGACCAATTCACTGTCGATCACGCCCACCTCCGACGAGGTGAGGACGCCTTCGGCCTGCGAGGTGCCGTTGCCGTTCACGAACCAAGCCGCCTCCTTGATGCCGAAGCGCCGGGCGACGTGGTTCGACACGAAGCTGACGAGGTCGATGGCGGCGTCTTCGACGACCGTCTTCGACATCGGCACAATGACGGCCATCTCGTGCGGCTTAAGGTCGATCTGTTCGAACGAGAGATCGCTCTCGGGCCGGGTCGAGGTCTCGGTGACCTCGCCCACGTCGACCTCGTCGACGAGACGCGGGATCTGGACGAGCGGAGCCGAGAGGCCGATCGAAGCGGCGAGCTGTCGCACCGGCGAGAACTCGGCGATCTTCTGAATGATCGTAGTCGAGACCTGGGGTGGGGCGATCACGCCGCCGGTTCCGGGGGCTTCGATGGTGAGCGCTTTCACCTCGGCGGAGACGCGACCGGTGCGCAGGTAGTCGGCGAACGCGGACTTGACCTCGTCGGCCTCGGTGTCGCCGGCCGACTTGGTGCCGATCGCCGGGCGGGCGAGACGCTTCTCGATGTCGTCCAGGCGACGGGTGATCTTCGCGGCGTCGGTCGACTTGGCCTCGATCGCGGCGAGACGGTCGGTCACGGCCTTGAAGGAGTCGTCCTCGGTCTCGGTCGTGGTGGGATTGTCGGTCATTGTGCTGGGCTCCGATTTCACAGAGAGGATGCGAGCCCGGCTCGATGCGGGGCGGCGCACGATGCTGATTTCCGCGAGGTCGACCTCACGGAGGGTCCGCACGCCGTCACCGGCGCGGTCGGATTTCTTGGCGAAGTAGCCGATGCTGAGACCGTCCATCCGGCCCGCGATCACGTCGGAATGGGCGGCGCGGCCCGCCGGGGTCGTGAGGTCGAAGCGGCCGGTGACGCGAAGGCCGATCTCGTCTTCGACGACATCCGTCCATGCGCCGACCGGATCACCCTTGTGTTCACGGAGCATCTCGGGGAGGCGGCGAGCGATCGAAGCGGCGAAGGCTCCGGGGGCGACGATGTCGCGGACGGTATCGGCCGGCTTACCGAAGAGCGAGGCGTACCCCGCGACGAGCCCGGCTTCACCGGTGACGAACTTCACTTCGAGATCGAGTGTGTCGAGGTGGTCGGTCATTGCATTCGATCCATTGCAATCGGGGCAAAGAAAGAACCTTAGGGACTGTCTGGGGCGGTCTGCGGCGCGCCGAACCACACGGCTTCCATGATCGAAAGCGCGGTGGGGAAGATCTCGGCGAGGGGGCGCGGGCGGACGTAGGTCTCGACGATCTCGGCGGCGCGCTGGGGTTCCATGCCGCCGCCCACCAGTCCGAGGCGGATGGTCTCGACGACTTCGGCGAATGCGAACTCACTCGCGGCGAGACGACGGAAGATGCCGCCGATGCCCCGCCCGGTCAGGCGTTCAAGCTCGACGATCATGGGCGGCGTCAGGGCGAGGTCGTGGTCGGCGTCACCAACGAACATGTGGAGGCGGGTTTCAGCCATTGGTCGCGCCCCCGCTGGTGGTGAAGGGGTTCGCGAGTTCGTCGCCGCCGAGCTTGGGCGGGAGCCCTTCTCGAGCGCGGGCCTCATTGGGGGTGAGGACACGCGCCGCGATCAAGGTCGAGTAGGCGTCGGCACGGGCGGCGAGGTCCGTGCGGGTGAGCGCATCGGTGTCGAACTCGATCGTCAGGCGGCGACGGTCTTCGGGGGTAATCAGTTTGAGGTTGAGTTCGCCTTCCCATGTGCGAAGCCAACGGCTGAGGCCGAAGCGAAGGAAGCTCGCGCCCATTGTGTCGGCGTTGCCCCACGTCGCCCGTCCGAGTTCGAAGAGGAGATGCGGCGGCACCGCGAAAACACGTGCGACGTCCACCGTCGCGTGCTGCCAGAGTTCGAGAAGCTGAGCGTCGGTCGAGGCCATCGTGAGGCCTTCGAACCGTGCGCCCTCTTCGAGTACGGCGGTTCCGCCGCCGTTCAGCCCGCCGTGGGCGGACTGCCACGAGGCCTTCACGCGGGCGGCGACTTCCGCGCCGAGGCGGCCGGGGAACGACAAGAGGCCGGACGGCCGCGCCCCACGACCGAAGAGGCGCCCGACGTGCTTCTCGATCGCCATGAGAACGCCGATCGCCTCGCGACAGGCGATGACGGGCGAAACGCCAGAAGCGCCGTCGAGGCTCGGGGCGCGGACGTGGAGTAGGTCTTCGCGAGCGAGGACGCGGCCGGCGAGACGGTAGGTCGGTGGGGCGAGGCGATCGATCGCCGCTTCGATCGAGACGTCGGTCGGCGACAGGCGGATCAGTTCGCGCGGGCTGCCGTCGCTGGCCCGACCGATCCAGATGAAAGCGTTGCCGTGAAGGCAGGCGTCCCTGGTCCCCTGTTCGTAGAGGGATGCACTTGGGGTCCAGTCATTCGCGGCGATGCTGAGAAGGTCGACGAGCGGATGGTCCGCGACGACCTTCACGGCTCCGCTAGCGGCCGTTTCATAGAGGGTGCAGGGTAGGCCACTCACGCCCTCGGCGAGGGCGCCAACGGCCCGCCGGACGGCCGGCACCCGCTCGGCGTTCTGGGGGGACACCCGTTCGCCAGACGAGGCGGAAACACCGTCGAAGAGATCGACGAGCCATGCGGCCGGAGCCGACAGGGTCGAAGGCGTGTCGGCCTTCGTCTCTCCGGCACGAGCCGTGGTCAGTCGTGTGAAGAAGCTCTTGAGCATTGGACACCAGCAAGCGTTGAAGTCGCTTGCGGGTGCTCTCCCGCTCTATCGTCACTCTGGGGTCTTCGACGGACGATCAAGCATCGTCATCATAACCTAGGCGATGATATCGTCAATCAATCATCGTCGGCGTGGTACGTCTGGTGCCCGGCTCGAACTAGCTAGTCGTCCTCCGCCAACAGCTTCGCCAGCTCCTCCTTGGTCGGGATCGGCTCGTCCAGATGATCGATGACGTCGACGGAGGGTGTTTGCTGAACGACTACCGATGGAGTGGCGGCTTTCTTCGCTGCATTGTTCAAGCTCTGGCAGGCGAAGTTCAACAGGGCGGACTTGTATTTCGCCAGGAACTCGACGGTCGGGACCAGAGGCAGCCCGAAAGCCCCCGCCATCGCCTTGGCGTCCTCGGTGGCAGGCCCCCACAGGGCGAACAGTCGATCGAGCATGACGGTGAACGAAGGCCAGTCAGGCCCGACGCACGACGTGGCGACCTCGGCGAGCAGTTTGCGTTCCTTGGCCGTGAAGGCGACGTGCTTGACCTGGGGGTGATGCTTCGCCATCGCCGCCGCCCACGTGCTTTCGAGTGCGTCGAGGTCGGGCTTCGAGGCCACTCCATTAGGTAGTAATGTGGAATAGTGCACGTCGGCGGGCGGGGGGCTCATGGGGGGTGGGTTCACTTCGTTCGCTTCGCTCTCTTCGTTCACCCCGTCTTTCGGGGAAAGGGATGAGGTCCCCATCCCGAGGAAGCCCGCCGCGTCGGCGGCGTCTTCTGTTGGCATGTTCGTATGTTCGTTTGATAGCTTGTTAGTGTGATCGATTTGCGCATCGATCTGCGCAACGATTTGAGCATCGATCTGCGCATTTTTGCACAAATCGATCTGCGCATTTTTGCTATTATCGGAATGGCTTACGGGCGACAGTTTGGCGTGGTCTTCCGACCGTCCAGCGAGGTCGATCCCGAGGTGAGTCGGCCTCAGAAAGGCCAAGACGCCGCCGCCCTGGAATTGATGCCGTTCGCGTTCGATCAGCCCCATCTTTTCGAGTTCGTCGAAGTAGCGCCGCACCTGATGATACGACAGGCCTGTGTCGGCCGCCCACCCGTCGAGCTTGTAGGCGGCCCACGTCCCCGCCTTGTGGGGCGCCGTCGCCTTCGACACCCGCCACCTGAACACGACGTTGCGGAAGAGGCGGGCGACCTTCGGCCGGGCGAGGCGCCACGCCTGGAAGCTTTCGGCATCGGTCACGATGAAGGCAGGCGCGGCCTTGGACTTCTCCGTCGGCACCTTGAGGGTAGGTTCCGAGGCTTGAAGTTCTTTCTTTGCCCCGATTGCAACAGGGTTGACGCCCTCGTGGGCAGGATCGACGGAGGAGCCCTTCGCCTTCTTCATCGGCAGTTTGATGAGACCCATTGATCGAACCCCGCACACTTGTCAGCTTCATTGACTGGTGCTAGGGTCGTCGTTGCTTCGTTCGACGTACCGAGCACTCTGGTCTACATCCTGAACCCTCGCCGGTTGCCCCCGGCGGGGGTTCCTCGTTTCAGGCCTTCTTTCCGATCTTCGACAGGTCGACGGTCGGATAGACGACCTTGTCGATCGCCTCTTTCAGCTTGGCGAGCGACGGCCCCGCCCCATAGCCCTCGTGAACGCCGCCGGTCTTGTGACCGGTCAGGACGTGCTGGATGAAGTCGGGGACTTCCGCCTCGCGAAGGGCGTCGGTGAAGTTGTGGCGGAACGAGTGGAACACGGTCGTCGGCGTGTGGAACCCCACGGCCCGCCCGTACCTCGTCCAGAACTGGGTGAACACCGCGCTGTTGCCATTGCCTTCGCCCATGCGGATCTCGGGGAAGAGCCGTCCCTTCGGGTCGGCCTTGGCGACCACGTCGGCGAACCGGAGGTCCAGAAGCACTCGGGGGACGGGGATGCGTCGGGCCGACCCGCCGGTCTTCAACCGCTTGTCGCCGCCCTTCGAGACGTCGAAGAAAGTGATCCCACCCTCGGTCTTCACGTCGGCGGTGAGCAACTGCACGATCTCGCCTGCCCTCATGCCGGTGTACGCGCCGATGAGCGGCACCCAATGCCAGCCGTCCCGGACGACCTTCGGCCCCGGCTCATGACGGCCGGTGAGGGCGACACGGGCAACGCCCGTGAAGAGGGGAGACGCGAAGATCGTGCGGAGCTGGTCGGGCGAGTAGGGCGCGCGTTGTGGTTCGCCGGCATCCTGCGCAGGGGCGAGCTTCACCCCTGCACCGGGCATCGCGTCGAGGTGGCCTTCGTCGACACCCCACTTCAAGATCGCCTTGAAGAACCGGAAGTTCTTCTCCTGCGTGGCCGGTGACAGGGTCTTCGGCGGCGGAGCATCCTTCTTCGCCTTCTTCGTCCGAAGGGTGCCCACGGGCATGGTGGCGACTGCGTCACGCACCTTGCGGACGTCTTCGATGCCGATCTCGCGCGCGGGCTTGTCCGGGTCGATCACGCGGTGAACGAGCGTCCGCACTCGTTGCATGTCGGCCTCGGTCGTGTCCGCCCACTTGCCGGTCTTCTTGAAGGCGACGTAGGCGTCCCCGAGCTGACGGAAGCTCATGCCGCCGACCTTGGGCTTCGCGCCGGGGGGCCGGGGCGCGAACCGCTTGTCGAAGGTCACGGTGTCGAAGTCGCCGAGCACATGGGCTTCCTGTCGGCGTGCAAGCTCGGTCAGCGCACGGGCGGCGACCGACAACAGGTCGGCGTCGTTCGGGGTTCCGCCGGCCCGCGCCGCGATCTTGCCGGCGAGCTTGTCGACCTCGATCTCGTGCTCGGGGTGTTCATGGTGACGGGCGACCGTCACGGCGGCGATGACGCCGTCGAGCCGGTTCGCCTTCTCCTCGTCGTTCGTCGCCGGGTTGGACATGAGCTTGCGCTCGTGGCGCTCGCTTTCCTCTTCGACGATCACGCGGGCATGTTCGAGCAGTTCGTCGACCGTAATCCGACGAGGGGCCGACAGGTTGCTCTTTCCGTCCGGCGGTGGGCTGACCTCGCCGGCTTCGAGACCGTCGAACCAAGCGTCGGCCCGGCGGATCGCGTCACGAAGCCGTCGCTTCGCCTCGGCGAGGTCGGAGGTTTCCAGGCTGTACTTGACGACCGGCGTCTTCGCTCGGTCGACGAGGTGAGCCGGAACGCGGCGCTTGAAGTACCAAACGCCGTCGCGCTTCCACAGGTAGGGGGTCTTTGCCACGTCCTTCATGCCTTCCGTGTACCACGAATGAGTACCACGAGGCAGTCATAAGACGCTGAATTCCCCTCATGATTAGCGATTTCATACGCTTGAGGGGTAGGTGGCGGAGACGGAGGGATTCGAACCCTCGGTACCCTTTTGGGGGTACGCTCATTTAGCAAACGAGTGCCTTCAGCCTCTCGGCCACGTCTCCAGCGCGCTCTCTATGCCCGAGGGCGGGGCGCATTTCAAGGGTTGCTCGCGCGGAAGAAGGATCTTCGCTTGCGAGCGGCGACGTCATGGCGATGGCGCCGCCAATGTCGGGAGGAGCATTGGTCTCACCGTCATGGCCGATCGCGCCGTTGGCGATCGGCGTCCATTCGAATCGATCGGAACGTATGAGAACGATCGCCGTGACGGTTCTTTTCTCGCTTGCGCCTTCCGCGGCCCGACATCCGCCGGGCTTCGGACGGGAATTCCGTCTCTTTCCGCCTCTGGGGTAGACGGCGTGCGCCGTGGGTGCCGGGGAGGAGGGGCTCATCGGCGGCATGATCGGCTACGGCGATCGACGTCGCCTCGCGCGCGGGGCACGGCGGATCATGCTCGATGGCGCTCGGCCGTCCGCTGGCGACGCCTCGCGTTCCGCGCTCGACGGCGCCTCGCGCGCCGGGCCCGACGGTGCCTCGCGGGAAAGGGGCTTCGCCTGGTCGAGCCTCGACGTCGTCGCCTCGTCTTCGCCACGATGGGGTGCGACCCGGGCCGTCGCCCGCCGATTCGCCGCCGAGGAGCCGCCATGTCCGCCACCCGCCGTCCGTCCGCCCTCGTCACGCGCCGGGCCCTGATCGCCCTCGGCGTCGCCGGGTCGGTCGCAGCCTGCGCGCGCGGGCCGGCGCTGGTCGAGGAGATCGACGACGTCGGCTACGTGCCGGTCGATCCGGCCAAGGCGGTGCGGCTGCTCAACGCCTATCGCGCCGAGAACGGCATCGCGCCGCTCGAACTCGACGGCGATCTCGTCCGCATCGCCGGCGATTATGCCCGCCATCTCGCCGAGGCCGGCCGTATGACCCATGAGCTGGAGCCCTACGGCGGGCTCGAGAAGCGGCTGAAGGCGGGCGGATATGCCTACGCGACCGCCGGTGAGAACCTCGGCCAGGGCTATCGCACCATCGAGCAGACCATTGCCGGCTGGAAGCGGTCGCCGCCGCACGATCGCGGCATGAAGGACGTCGACATGACCCGCATGGGCATCGCCTCGGTCGAGAACCCGCGCAAGCGCGGCGACGTCTATTGGTGCCTGATCGTCGCCAAGCCGCGGCCGGCCGGGGCGCCGGCCGGCTCCGGGCCGTTCGCTGCCTCGCCCAAGACCCACGTCTGGGGGCCGCCGATCCCGTTCCTGCGCTGAGCGGCGACGCGTCGGGGACGGACCGGGTCGCGGCGAGGCTTGCGCGGCGCCCGTCGCCGTGGTCTCAAGCGGGACGACCGGGAGAGAGCCATGAACGCCGACGAGGAAGACCGCCACAAGGCCAAGATGGCCAAGCGCAAGGCCGTGCAGGACGCCGAGGTCGCCTCCAAGGCGATCGCCGAGAAGGGGCTGCTCATCGTCAACACCGGCCCGGGCAAGGGCAAGTCGACGGCGGCCTTCGGGCTCGTCCTGCGCGCCCTCGGCCATGGCTGGAAGGTCGGCGTCGTCCAGTTCATCAAGGGGGTGTGGTCGACCGGCGAGCGCACGGCGCTGGAGCGTTTCCCGGAACTCGTCTCGTGGCACACGATGGGCGAGGGCTTCACCTGGGAGACCCAGGACCGCGCCCGCGACGTCGCCGCCGCCACCCGGGCGTGGGAGAAGGCCAAGGAGCTGATGGCCGACCCCGAGATCCGCCTCGTGATCCTCGACGAGATGAACATCGCGCTACGCTACGATTATCTGCCGCTCGACGAGGTGGTGGCGACGCTGCGGGCCCGCCGGCCGGATCTCCATGTCGTGGTCACCGGCCGCAACGCCAAGCCGGAGCTGATCGAGGCGGCGGATCTCGTCACCGAGATGGGTGCGGTGAAGCATCATTTCGCCGCCGGGGTGAAGGCCCAGGCGGGCATCGAATTCTGACGACCGAGTTCGCACGTCATGTCAGGAAATCGCGCCAAGGCATTGATGATTCAGGGGACGGGCTCCGACGTCGGCAAGTCGCTGATCGTCGCCGGGCTGATCCGTGCCTATGCGAACCGCGGCCTCGTCGTGCGTCCGTTCAAGCCGCAGAACATGTCGAACAACGCCGCGGTGACCGCCGACGGTGGCGAGATCGGCCGCGCCCAGGCGCTGCAGGCCCGCGCCGCGAGGGTGGCGGCGAGCGTCCACATGAACCCGGTGCTCTTGAAGCCGCAGTCGGACGTCGGCTCTCAGGTCGTGGTCCAGGGCCGGGTGATCGGCAACGCCAAGGCGCGTGAATTCCAGGGCTGGAAGCCGCGGCTCGAGGCGGCGGTGCACGAGAGCTTCGCGCGGCTGAGGGCCGAGGCCGATCTGGTGATCGTCGAGGGCGCGGGGAGCGCGGCGGAGGTCAACCTGCGCAAGGGCGACATCGCCAACATGGGCTTCGCGCGCAAGGCCGACGTGCCGGTGATCCTGCTCGGCGACATCGATCGCGGCGGGGTCATCGCCCAGGTGGTGGGGACCAAGGCGGTGATCGACGAAGCGGATGCGGCGCAGGTCGTCGGCTTCCTGGTCAACAAGTTCCGCGGCGATCCGAGCCTGTTCGACGCGGGTATGCGGTTGATCGAGGAGAAGACCGGCTGGCCGGCGCTGGGGCTGATCCCGTGGTTCCGCCCCGCCGGACGGTTGCCGGCCGAGGACGCCGTGGTGCTGGAGACGCGCCGGACGGCCGGGGAGGGCGGCTTTACCGTCGCCGTGCCGCGGCTGCCGCACATCTCCAACTTCGACGATCTCGACCCGCTCGCCGCCGAGCCGGGCGTGCGGCTCATGATGCTGCGCTCCGGCGAGCCGATCCCGGCGGAAGCCGATCTCGTCATCCTGCCCGGGTCGAAGGCGACGATCGCCGATCTCGCGGCGTTGCGCGCCGAGGGCTGGGACATCGACATCGCCGCCCATGTGCGGCGCGGCGGGCAGGTGCTCGGCATCTGCGGCGGCTATCAGATGCTGGGGCTGACCGTCGCCGATCCCGAGGGCATCGAGGGGCCGCCGGGGAGCGTCGCCGGCCTCGGGCTGCTGGACGTCGAGACGGTGCTCGGCGGCGACAAATGCCTCGAAGCCGTCGCCGGCCGGCTCGCCCGGCTCGAGGCGCCGCTCTCGGGTTACGAGATGCATGTGGGGCGCACGGAGGGGCCGGATCGCGCCCGGCCTTTCGCGATCCTCGACGGCGAGCGTGCCGACGGAGCGATCCGTGCCGACGGCCGGGTCGCCGGCTGTTATCTCCACGGCCTCTTCGCCGACGACCGGGCGCGCTCGGCGCTGCTCGCCGATCTCGGCGCGGCGACCTCCGACCTCGCCTATGAGGCGCAGGTCGAGGCGACGCTGGATGCACTGGCCGAGCACATCGGCCGCCATGTGGACCTCGATCAGGTGGTCAGGCTGGCGCGGTGAACGCCAGCGCCACCATCAACGCCCCCGCCAGCGCCGCGCCCTGGACCAGCAGGGCGACGCGATAGAGCTCCAGCGCTCGGCGGATGTCGGCGGCGGTCAGGTCGCGACGGCCGTCGCCCATGGTGGCGGCTTCGATCCGGGTCGTGCCGTAGACCCGCGGGCCGGCGATGGCGAAACCGAGCGCCCCGGCCATCGCCGCTTCCGGCCAGCCGGCGTTGGGCGAGGTGTGATGCGGTGCGTCGCGGCGGACGGCGCGGATCGCACCCATGGGCGACGCGCCGGGGACGATCGTCGCCGCGAGGATCAGCCAGAGCGCCGCGAGGCGCGAGGCGGGGAGATTGATCAGGTCGTCGAAGCGGGCGGCGGCCCAACCGAAGGCGCGGTGACGGTCCGTCTTGTGGCCGATCATGCTGTCGGCGGTGTTGGCCGCCTTGTAGAGCGCGGCGCCGGGAAGGCCGAGGACCGCCATCCAGAACAGCGGCGCGACGACGCCGTCGGAGAAGTTCTCGGCGAGGCTCTCGATCGCGGCGCGGGCGACGCCGGCTTCGTCGAGGACGTCCGGGTTGCGACCGACGATCATCGACACGGCGCGGCGGCCCTCGGCGAGACCGCGGTCGAGCGCCTCGGCGACGGCGGCGACATGGGTGTCGAGGCTGCGCTGTGCCGGCAGGCTGGCGGCGAGGACGGCGAGGACGAGGAGGCCGACGACGCCCGGGGCGAGGCTCTCGATCGTCCAGGTCAGCGTCCCCGCGACGAGGCCGGTGACGCCGAGCACGATCGCCAGCGTCCCGACGCCGAGGGCGCGGCGGCGCGCGAAACCGTCGCTCTCGCGGTTGAGTGCGCGGTCGAGACGGGCGATGAGGGCGCCGACCCAGGTGACGGGGTGGCCGATCGCGGCGTAGAGAGGGGCGGGCCAGCCGACCACCGCTTCGATCGCCGCCGCGAGGAGCGCCAGTTCGGTCGTGTGGGCGAGGGACGAGGCGAGCGACATGTCGGTGAGCGATCACGATTGGGCGGGAACGGGCGCCAGCCCCGTCTATCACGGCGGCGACCTCGCGCAAGTTCGTGCCCGCTATCCGCACGCGCCCGAGCCGTGGATCGACCTCTCGACCGGCATCGATCCGCTGCCCTATCCGCTGCCACTGTTTTCCCCCGAGGCGTGGACGCGGCTGCCCGAGGCGCGCGACGTCGCCGAACTGGAGCGGGTGGCGGCCGAGGCCTTCGGCGTCCACGATGCGGCGATGGTCGCAGCGACGCCGGGGACCCAGGCGCTGATCCAGATGTTGCCGCGGCTCCTCGGTGGGGCGCGGGTCGGCATCCTCGGCTTCACCTATCAAGAGCACGCCCGCGTCTGGCGCGAGGCGGGGCGGGCGGTAGAAATCATCGAGCGGCTCGAAGACCTCGCCGGCTTCGATGTCGGCCTCCTGGTCAATCCCAACAACCCGGATGGCCGATTGGTGGCGCCGGAGCGGCTGGCGGCGCTCGCCCTCGACATGCGGGCGGCGGGGCGGCGGCTCGTCGTCGACGAGGCCTTCGTCGAGGTGATGGGGGAGGGGGCGAGCCTGGCGCCACGCCTGCCGATCGGCGGGGCGATCGTGCTGCGCTCCTTCGGCAAGACCTGGGGGCTCGCCGGTGTGCGGCTCGGCTTCTGCCTCGCGGATGCGGATTTCGCCGAGGCGGTGCGGCGCGGCTTCGGGCCGTGGGCGGTGTCGGGGCCGGCGATCGCCGTGGGCAAGGCGGCGCTCGCCGATCGGGCGTGGCTCGAAGCGACGCAGGCGCGGCTGACGCACGATGCGGCGCGGCTCGACGGATTTCTGGCTGCGGCGGGTTGCCGCATCCTGGGAGGGACGCCGCTCTTCCGGCTGGTCGACCACGATGGGGCGCAGGACCTCGCCGACGAACTCGCGGCCGCCGGCATCCACGTGCGGCGTTTTCCGCACGATCGGCGGCTCCTGCGCTTCGGTCTACCGGCCGGCGAGGAGGCTTGGGCGCGGTTGAAGCGTGTCGCCGACACCATCGATCGGTCTCGGCGCGGCATGCCGAGAGAAGACTGAGGTCGTTCCGGCAGGGACGACCGGCAACCCTTCGGACGATGCTCGTCGTACCATCGTACAGCGACAGAGGCCACCGTGGTCGCAGGTATTCAATCCGCATATAATTTCGCCAAATCATTGCACTTCCGATCAATAATTTGATAGTTATTTCACCATTCTGGCTGGTATCCGTAATTATTGCAGTACAAACGGCAATCAATAACTGTCGCCGTACCATCGATTTCTCGAATTATACGAATGAAATCGCGTCTTCCGCGAAATATTTTGAACTGTGTATTGTGGGTGATTTCCAAATCGTTTCGGTAGTCTGTCTGACGCGAGGGAACCCGTTATCGGAAAATTCATCAACCGACCCGAATAGTGCTGCGATCTCATCGGGAGGGATGGATGATTCAGGGACTGTGGCCGAGAGGAAGAGCCTCGGCGAAGGGGCCGATTCGACAAAAATTCGGTTCCACGGTGCGGCCGACGGGGGTGGAGCGGACCTTCCATCCCGACGACGTGATCGTCTCCAAGACCGATCCGAAGGGCATCATCACCTACGCCAACGACGTGTTCCTCGATTTGGCGGGGATCACCGAGGCGCAGGCGATCGGGGCGCCGCACTCGATCATCCGTCATCCCGACATGCCGCGCGCCGTGTTCAAGCTTCTGTGGGACACGCTCCATCGCGGCGACGAGATCTTCGCCTACGTGCTCAACATGTCGGCGAACGGCGACCACTACTGGGTGTTCGCCCACGTCACGCCGACCTTCACCGTCGACGGTGGCATCTCGGGTTTCCATTCCAATCGCCGGGTGCCGGAGAAGCGGGCGCTGGAGGCGGTCGAGCCGCTCTACGCCTCGCTCAAGGCGATCGAAGACGGCGCGTCCGATCGCGCCTCCGGCCTCGAGGCGTCGTTCGCCGCCGTGGTGAAGCTCCTGCGCGACAAGGGTATGACCTATGACGAATTCGTCTTCTCTCTCACGCGCTGAGTGGGTCTTCGCCGGCCTCACTGCGCTGTTGATGCTCGGCTCGGTGCTGCATGCGACGGTCGAGATCAACTGGCGCAACGCCGCGATGCTGATCTTCATGACGACGTTGTCGGTGCTCGGCCTCGTTCTGTTGCGCCGCGCTCGTCGGTCGATCTCCGAGATCTCCGCCGTTCTCGATCGGGCCGCGCGCGGCGATCTCGAGAGCCGCGTCATCCTGCTCGAAGACGCCGGTGAGATCGGCCGTCTCGCCAAGGACACCAACCGGATCCTCGACGTCACCGACGCCTTCGTGCGCGAAGCGCGGGCGACGCTCGGCTGCGTCCGCGACGGCAAGAACCATCGCCGCATCATCGAGACCGGCATGGTCGGCACCTATGGTCGGGCGTCGCACACCATGAACGAGGCGGTCTCGGCGATCGAAGGTCGGTTGAAGGGCTTCGGCCGGGTGATGCGCGAGTTCGAGACCACGGTCGGCGGCGTCACCGGCTCGCTCGGCGAGGCGGTCCACGGGCTGTCGCGCTCGGCCGATCAGATGCGGGTGTCGGCCGACGACACCGAACATCGCACCACCACCATCGGCGCCGCCGCCGAGGAGACCTCGGTGACCGTCGCCACGGTCGCCGCGGCGACCGAGGAACTGACCGCGGCGGTCGAGGACATCGCCAGCCAGGCCGAGCGCGCCCGCATCGTCTCGGGACATGCCAATGCGCAGGCCCACGACAGCCGCGCCGCGATCGCCGATCTGACGCATGCCGTCGGCGACATCGTCGGGGTCGTCGACTTGATCCGGCAGGTGGCCGAGCAGACCAAGCTCCTCGCCCTCAACGCCACCATCGAGGCGGCGCGGGCGGGCGAGGCGGGCAAGGGCTTCGGCGTCGTCGCCATCGAGGTGAAGGCGTTGGCCGATCAGACCGCCAAGGCGACCGAAGCGATCGGTGAACGGATCCGGGCGGTCGAGTCGCGCGCCGATCGCTGCATGGAATCGATCGGCGGCATCACCGGCGTGATCGACGAGATCGGGGTGGCCTCCGCCGCCATCTCGGCCGCCGTGCAGCAGCAGATCGCCGCGACGCACGAGATTTCGCGGTCGATGCAGATGGCCTCCACCGCCACCGACGACGTCTCGTCGAACGTGACGACCGTGGTGGCGGCGGCCGGTGCGACGGGGCGGGCCGCGGCGGACGTGGCGGGCGCCTCGGTCGATCTCGCCCGAGAGACCGAGCGTCTGCAGGAATCGGTCAAGCGCTTCCTCGTCAGCGCGCGGGAAGTGACCCAGGGATCGCGCGGCGCCGCCTGACCGTGGCGGGTCCGCGCAAGACGCCGCCGTCCCGACCCGTCGGGGCGGCGGTCGCGTCTCTGGAATGCGGGCGGCGTCGGCCGCCCTTTCGTCGTTTACAGCGCAGGGCGCCGCCGGTATGGTCCGCGCCCGACGCACGGGGGCGGACCGCGCCCGATGCCCATCTTTCGAAGGTGAAATCCGATGAAGGCAGAGATCCAGTCCGTCGTGGACGAGATCCAGCAGGCTCTCAGCCTGCTGAGGAGGCATCTTTGACTGGGATGTCGCGCTGAAACGACTGGACGAGCTCAACGCGCTCTCCGAATCTCCCGACCTGTGGAACGACCCGGCCAACGCGCAGAAGCTGATGCGCGAACGCGACAAACTGGCGAAGTCGATCGACGTCGTCCAGTCGATCGGTCGTGACCTCGAGGACAACGTCGGTCTGCTCGAACTCGGCGAGATGGAGAACGACGTCGACGTCGTCGCCGAGGCCGAGGAGGCGCTGAAGCAGCTCGGCCACGACGTCGCCAAGCGGCAGGTCGATGCGCTGCTCTCCGGCGAGGCCGACGGTTTCGACACCTATCTCGAAATCCACGCCGGCGCCGGCGGCACCGAGAGCCAGGACTGGGCTCAGATGCTGGCCCGCATGTACGTGCGCTGGGCCGAGCGGCGCGGCTTCAAGGTCGAGGCGGTCGAAGCCTCCGAGGGCGAAGAAGCCGGCCTGAAGTCGGTCACCTACGTCATCAAAGGCGAGAACGCCTATGGCTGGCTGAAGACCGAATCCGGCGTGCATCGGCTCGTCCGGATTTCGCCGTTCGACAGCGCGGCGCGGCGGCACACGTCGTTCGCCTCGGCATGGGTCTATCCGGTGGTCGACGATTCGATCGACATCGTCATCCCGGAATCGGAGGTGCGCGTCGACACCTATCGGTCGTCCGGCGCCGGTGGTCAGCACGTCAACACCACCGACTCGGCGGTGCGCCTGACCCACATCCCGACCGGCATCGCCGTCGCCTGTCAGGCGGAACGCTCCCAGCACAAGAACCGCGCCAAGGCGTGGGACATGCTGAGGGCGCGCCTCTACGAAGTGGAATTGAAGAAGCGCGAGGACAAGGCCAACGCGGAGAACGCCTCCAAGACCGACATCGGTTGGGGCCACCAGATCCGCTCCTACGTCCTGCAGCCCTATCAGATGGTCAAGGACCTCAGAACCGGCGTCCAGACCACGGACCCGGCCCGGGTGCTCGACGGCGACCTCGACGCCTTCATGGAGGCTTCGCTCGCCGCGCGGGTCAAGGGCGGCGCCGTGGCGGCGGTCGAGGACATCGACTGAGGCGGGGTCGACCCGCCCGAGCGTCTCGGGCAAGATGGCGACTTGAAGAATCGGGCGCGCCCAGCCGAGGCGCGCCCGCGGCGTTTTCGAATACACGGCGCCCCTGGGACGCGGATTTGGAGGTTGCTCGTGGATTTCGTCCATCTGATCAAGGCCTTCGTCCTCGGTATCGTCGAGGGACTGACCGAGTTTCTGCCGGTGTCTTCGACCGGACATCTCATCCTCGCCGGTGACTGGCTCTCCTTCGACAGCGGCTCGGGCAAGGTGTTCGAGGTGGTGATCCAGCTCGGTGCGATCCTGGCGGTGTGCTGGCTCTACCGGGTCAAGATCTTCGGAGTGGTGCGCGGCGTTCTGGCGCGGGAGCCGGCGGCGCTGCGCTTCGCTGCGGTGGTGCTCGTCGCCTTCCTGCCGTCGGTGGTGTTCGGCGTCCTGTTCATCAAGACGATCAAGCAGGTGCTGTTCAATCCGACCGTCGTGGCGGTGTCGCTGGTGGTCGGCGGCCTGATCATCCTGTGGGTCGAGCGGCGCGAGCGACCGGTGGCCTCGGCGAGCGTCGACGAGATCGGCTGGCTCCAGGCGGTCGGCATCGGCCTCGCGCAGGTGGTGTCGATGATCCCGGGCGTATCGCGGTCGGGCGCCACCATCGTCGGCGGCATGGTGTTCGGCCTCAGCCGTTCGGCGGCGACGGAGTTCTCGTTCTTCCTCGCCATGCCGACCATGCTCGGTGCCTCGGCGCTCGATCTCGCCAAGAACGGCGCCGGGCTGACCTTCGGCGACTTCGTCACCATCCTGGTCGGCTTCTTCACAGCCTTCGTCTCGGCGATCGTCGTGGTGAAGTTCCTCGTCCGCTGGGTCGCCCACCACACGCTCGCGGCCTTCGCCTGGTATCGGATCGCGCTCGGCCTGCTGCTGCTGACCTGGTTCTGGGTCGTCCAGGCCTGAGCCGGCAAGAGTCGGCGACGGCCGAGTGCCGAATCCGCGGGCTCGACGCAAGGGTGACGGCGGCGTTTCGGATCGGGAGTGGCGCGGGCGGGTCCGGACCCGGGGCGATGGCTCGCGGGTGCGCGAACCGGCCGCCGGCGGACGTTCGACGGTGCGAAGCGACCGCCTCGGCCGCGTGCCGGATCGGATCGAAATCGCCGGACGAGCCGAAGCGCAGATCTCGCGCGCGAGCCCGTGCCGTCGCGTCGTGGAGAACGGCGGGTATCCGGTCGGCCGCAGACCGCGGGTTGGGGGCGGTTTCGTCCGTGCGCGACCGTGATCCTCGGCGAGAGCGCCGGCCGCTTCCTCGGATCGGGCTCTCACCGCGCAGGCCCTCCGCAGAGCGTTGCGACGCTCGCGTCCGTCATGCCGCCTTCTCGGCCGGCGTCGCGAGAAATTTCGCCGATGCCGGAGGAGCCGGTGGCTTCCCAGGCGCGTCACGAAGCGGTCGAGCCGACCGAGCGACCCGAGGTCGTTCCGGCAAAATCCGACGCCGCGCGACGTCGTCGTTCCGATGAGTGGATCTTGGTGAGCCGGGCGGGGATCGAACCCGCGACCACATGATTAAAAGTCACGTGCTCTACCACTGAGCTACCGGCCCCAGAGTGGGGGCGGACCATAAGGGTGAGGGGTGGGGCGGTCAAGCCGGTGACGGCTGGACGTCGGCGGTTTCGATCGATCGGTGTCGGCACCGGGCCCTGGTCTCGCTGGAGCGGAAGGGGATGAGGCGCCGCCACTGAACCGCGCCGGGTTCGTCGGAGGCTCCAACTCTTGAGAGGATGGAGCCATGAC
>ERZ1645187.782-NODE-782-length-31108-cov-150.652240_pt1 | contig 31108 bp, 31 predicted proteins | sample MGYA00575352_ERZ1645187 | MGnify/ENA primary metagenome ERZ1645187 (study PRJEB40837, sample SAMN11349314) | freshwater sediment metagenome | isolation source: river sediment | host: Sediment | place: India: Wazaribad , New Delhi | collected 2017-02-21 ... | reverse complement strand
CCTACATCCAGCTGACCATGGCGATCCTGCCGGTGTTCATCCTGATCACCACGGTCCGTTCGCTCGCCGGCGATCGCGAGGCGGGGGTGTTCGAATACGTCCTCGGCCTGCCGGTCGGCATCGGCGCGTGGTACGCCGGGCGTTTTCTCGGGCGCTATCTCTTGGCGAGTGCGCCGGTGATCGCGGCACTGTTCGCGGCGGTGATCTACGGGGCGGTGCGCGGCGTCAAGGTGCCGTGGCTGGAGCTCGGCTTCGACATCGGCCTGCTGCTGGTCATGATCTTCGCCTTCGTCGGGCTCGGGTTCCTGATTTCGGCGCTGACGCGGTCGGTCGACACGGCGCAGACGCTCGCCTTCATCATCTGGCTGGTGTTGGTGCTGGCGCTCGATCTGGTGCTGCTCGGCGCGCTGATCCGCGGGCGGCTGGCGATCGAGGGGGTCGTCGCCATCGCCATGCTCAATCCATTGCAGGTGTTCCGCACCGGCTCGATGCTGCTGTTCGATCCGCAACTGGTGCTGCTCGGACCGACGGCCTTCACCGTCTTCGACATCTTCGGCCGGACCGGCTTCATGGTGTGGTCCTTCGTCTATCCGCTGGTGCTCGGGCTCGTCACCGCCGGGGCCGGCTGGGCGATCTTCCGCCGGGGAGATCTGCCGTGAAGGAACCGTCGATGTCCGAACTCTCCTCGATCGCCGGGCAGTCTCGATTCGGTCTGTGGATCCGGGCGGTGCGACCGCGGACGCTGTCGATCTCGGTGGCGCCGATCGTCGTCGGGGTGGCGCATGCGATGGCCACCTTCGGGCGGGTCGCGGTGGTGCCGGTCGCGGCGGCGACGGTCTCGGCGCTCGCCATCCAGATCGCCACCAACCTGGCCAACGACGCCGCCGACGGCGAACGTGGCCACGACGGCCCGGCACGGCTCGGGCCCGAGCGGGTCACCGGCTCGCATCTGATGACGGCGGGCGAGGTCAAGTCGGGGGCGATCGTGGCGACGCTGATCGCGGCGCTGTTCGGTCTCGTCGCGGTCGTCCACGGCGGTCTGCCGATCCTGATGATCGGGCTCGCCTCGATCCTCGCCGGCTGGGCCTATTCCAACGGGCCGCTGCCGATCTCGGCGACGCCGACCGGGGAATTCTTCGTCGTCGCCTGCTTCGGCGTCGCGGCGGTGGTGGGCATCGAGTGGCTGGCGAGCGGGGCGGTGGCGCCCTCCGCCGTGGTCCTGGGCGTTGCCATCGGTCTGCCGGCGGCGGCGGTGCTCACCGTCAACAATCACCGGGACCGGGTGGAAGACGCCCGCAACGGTCGGCGGACGCTGGCGATCCTGCTCGGCGAGCGGGGATCGAAGCGGCTCTATGCGGCCGAACTGATCGGCGCGGCGGGGATCGGTGCGGCGGCGGTGACGTCGCACGGTCTGGCGGCGACGGCGATCGTCGCCGCCTGTGCGCTGCCGGCGACGCTGCTGGCGGTGAAGCTCGCCCGCATGCCGGTCGGGCGGGATCTCAACGGCCGGCTGGCCGCCACGGCCGGGTTCCAGACCATGTTGGCCATGGTCGTCGCCGTGGCGCTGATCGGAGGGGTGTTCTGATGCGGGCGCTGTTCCTCGCCGCTCTCCTCGTCGTCGCGACGCCGGCGGTGGCGGCCGATCTGGTCGAGAGCGCGCCGAAGCCGGTGGCGGTGACGGTGCAGGATCGCGACGGCCGAGACCTCGAGCCGGCGAAGCTCGGGGCGAAATTGACGCTCGTCCATTTCTGGGCGAGCTGGTGCGCCTCCTGCCGCACCGAATTCCCGGCGATCGACGCGCTGCAACGCGACCTGCGCGGCGAAGGCGTGCGGGTGGCGGCGGTGTCGCTCGACCGCCTCGGCTGGCCGATGATCGACCGCACCACCGATGCCCTGGGGGTCCGCGAGGTGTTGGTGCTGCACGACCGCAATCGCGAGGCGGCTCAGGCCCTGGCGGTGCCGGGGCTGCCGACGACCGTGGTCCTCGACGGCCAGGGCCGCGAGATCGCCCGCCTCATCGGCGCCGGCGACTGGGCCGACGAAGGGCTCCGGGCGAGGCTCCGGGCGCTGGCGGGGAAGTGAGTCACCCCGCCTTTCGGCCGTGGTGGATGGCCGCGATGCCGAAGGAGAGATCCTCCCAGACGACATCGGTGAATCCGACGCCGCGGACGTGGGCGGCGAAGGTCGGCTGATCGGGGAAGCGGCCGATCGATTCGATCAGGTAGCGATAGGCTTCCGTCCGTCCCGAAACCACGGTGCCGAGCACCGGAATGGCGGTCTTCGACCACACCTCGTAGAAGGGGCGCAGCCACCAGCGGGCGCGCGAGAACTCGAGGCAGAGGAACCGGCCGCCGGGCTTCAGCACGCGGTGGATCTCGGCGAGCGCCGCGTCGAGGTGCGTCACGTTGCGGATGCCGAAGGCGATGGTGACGAGGTCGGCGTGGGCGTCGGGGAAGGGCAGGGCCTCGGCCTCGGCTTCGACCCAGGCGACGCTCGTGCCTCCGGGGCGGCCACGGCCGACCTCCATCATCGCGGCGCTCGGGTCGACCACGCTCACCGAGGCACCGCTCTTCGCCAATCGGAAGGCGACGTCGCCGGTGCCACCGGCGAGATCGAGGGCGATCTCGCCCGGGCGGGGGGCGGCGAGGCGGGTGAAGCGATCCTTCCACGCCCGATGGATGCCCAGGCTCATCAGGTCGTTCATCAGGTCGTAGCGACGGGCGACGCCTTCGAAGGTGGCGCGGATCATGGCGCGGCGCGCATCGGGGGCGACGTCGGCGCGGCCGAAGGTGCCGGCGAGGGGATCGTTCGGCGCCGACTTCACGAGCGGGCTTCCAGGACGGTGCGGATCTTCGCCGCCATCTGGTCGGAGGGCAGGTTGTGGGACAGGCGGCCGGCGACGGCGCCGTCGGGGTCGATCAGGAAGATCGAGGCGGTGTGGTCCATCAGGTAGGGCCGGCCCTCGCCGATCTCGACCTTGGCGTATTTCACCCGCCAGGCGGCGGCCATGGCCTTCAGCTCGTCCGCCGTCGGCGTCACGCCGATGAGACGTGCGTGGAAGAAGGTGACGTAGTTGGCCATCACCTGGGTGGTGTCGCGTTCGGGATCGACGGTGACGAAGATCGGCGTCACGCGTGCGCCGAGTTCGCCGAGCCCGTCGAGGGCCTCGGCCATGGTCTGCAGGCCGAGCGGACAGACGTCGGGGCAATGGGTGTAGCCGAAATAGACCAGCCGCCAACCGGATTGGAGGGTCTCGGCGATCGGCTTGCCGGTCTGGTCGGTGCCGAGGATGCGTTGCCCGGCGCGCGCCGGCCGCGGCATGGCGGCCAGGAGCGGCAGGGCGAGAGCGGCGAGCGCCGCGCGGCGAGTGATCGACATCGGATACTCCACCCTCGTCGGGCGGCCCGGCCTCAGTGGCTGGTGCCTTCCGAAAAGGTGATCTTGTTGAAGACGTTGTACTTTCCCACCGGCTTCTTCATCGGCAGGCGTTTCACCGGCCGAAGCGTCTCGGCATCATAGACCACCAGGGCGCCGTCGTTCTCCCAAACCGACACGAGAGCGTGGCGGCCGGAGCGGTCGAACTCGGTATGGGCGGCGATCTTGCCCGGCTCCGGCGTCAACACCGAAGCGACGGCGAGTGTCCGCTTGTCGATGATCTGCATGCCGTCCTTCTTCTGCCCCATCATCGCGTCGGCCCAGACGTAGGGCGTCTTCTCGTGGGAGCGCAGGAAAAAGCCCGGTCCGGAAGTGGCGATGGTGGCGGTCACGCTCCAGGTCTCGGTGTCGATGACCGAGATCTTACCTTCCTTCAGATGCGGCGCGGCGATCACCCGGCGGCCGTCCTTCATGAAGGAAATGCCCGAGCCGAGATGCGGCATGCCGGGCAGCGGCAGGGTCGCGACGGTGACGCCGTCGGCGAGGCGGACGACGAGGGCCGAGGCGCCGTCGCGCGAGGCTCCGAGCAAGTGGCGGTAGCCGTGATCGAAGAAGAAGTCGTCGATGGCGTCTGCGACGGCGATGCGGCGCAGCGGAAAGTCCGGGGCGCCGGCGGTCGGGATCTCCCAGACCTCGGGGACGTCCTTCAGCGCGGCGACGAAACTCTTGCGGTCGGGGGCCTGATAGACGGCGGAGACACGAGAGGGCGTGCCCTTCGTGTCGGCGACGTCGAATTGCTTCACCGGCGAAAGATCGTCGGCCGACAGGATCACCAGGCTCGACGGCAGATAGTTGGCGGCGGCGATCCACTTGCCGTCCGACGACAGTGCGATGTTGCGCATGTTGATGCCGGCGCGCGCCTCGGCGACGACGGTGAGCGTCCACAGGTCGTATTTGGTGATCCAGCCGTCGCGCGAGCCGAAGAAGACGTGACGCCCGTCGGGCGTGAACTTCGGCCCACCGTGGAGGGCGAAGCGCGAGGCGAAACGGGTGATCGGTTCGAAGGTGTCGCCGTCGAGCAGGGTGACGTGATGGTCTCCCGCCTCCACCACGACGAAGAGATTGAGCGGGTCGGCGGTCCAGATCGGCTTCGTCGCGGCGGGCCGGCCATGGACCTCACGGCTCGCGGCGACGTCGGCCAGGGTCCACGACGGCTGGACCGGGGGCTCCTTCAGCACGAAGGCGGCGAGCGCCTCGATCTCGGCGTCGCCGAGTTTGGCGGCGAAGCCCTCCATCTGGGTGGCGACCCGTCCTTTGCGGATGGTCTCGGCGACCTCCGCCGGCTTGATCCGCCCGAGCGACACCGGCAGCAGCGCCGGCCCCTGGCCGCCGAGCCGCGTCTCGCCGTGGCAGGCGGCGCAATGCTCGCCATAGAGCGCGGCGGCATCCGGCGCGGCGCGGGCCGATCCGGCCAGTCCGAGAACCACCGTCGCGACTCCGACGGCGACGGCGGAGGCGAAGCCGGCGCGTCTCTCGCCCTCGCCGGAGAAGCGACGGCGCCGGGTTGCGGACGCGAGGGGCGGACGAACCGACTTCCGACGTTCCGTCCTCAGCCAGCGATCGGCGTGGCCCAGGAGATCACGCCACATGGTAGGGCTCATGCGACAATCCTCGAAACGGCGTGACGGTCAGGCGTTCGCGGGCTTCCGAGAGCCCGATCTCGGCGTCGGAGAGATAGCAGGCCGGATCCTCGGCGAAGGCGTCGCCGGTCATCCGATAGGCGCGCACCCGGGTGTTGCCGCCACAGACGTCGAACCACGCGCAGGCGCCGCAGCGCCCGGAGATCCGGCGCGGCCGCGCCTTCAGCCCGGCCATCAACGGGTCGGAGGTGTCGGCCCAGATCTCGCCGAAGGGGCGCTCGAGCACGCTGCCGAGGGGGTAGTCCCACCAGAAGGTGTCGGGGTGGACCCGGCCGAGATTGTCGATGTTGGCGACGTTGACGCCGGAGGCGTTACCGCCCCATTCGGCGAGTTTGGCCCGCAGATGTTCGGCCTTCTCGGGGAAGCGCTCCGCCACCCACATGGCGAGGAAGGCGCCGTCGGCGTCGTTGTTGCCGGTGACGTATTCGCGTTCGGATCCGGCCTCGACATCTGCGAGCGCGATCTCGAAGAGCCGGCGCATGGCGTCGCGGGTGACGGCGAATTCGGCGTCGGTGGTGCGGTTCTTGTTGCCGCGCCCGGAATAGACGAGGTGGGAGAGATAGAACTTGGTCGCGCCCTCGGCCTTCATCAAGTCGAGGAGGGCGGGGAAGCTCTCCTGGTTGTCGGTGGTCATGGTGAAGCGCAGGCCGACCTTGACGCCGCGTGCCGCGAGCCGCCGGATGCCGGCGATCGAGGCGTCGAAGGAGCCGGGTCGACCGCGGAAGCGGTCGTGGACGGCGCCGATGCCGTCGAGGCTGACGCCGACGTAGTCGAAGCCGGCGGCCGCGATACGGTCGGCATGGGCATCGTCGATCAGGGCGCCGTTGGAAGAGAGCGACACCGAGAAGCCGAGCGCCTTGGCCCGATCGCCGATCTCATAGATGTCCGGGCGCAGCAGCGGCTCGCCACCCGACAGGATGATCGCCGGGACGCGGGCGGCCTTCAGGTCGTCGAGAACGCGGAAGACCTCGGCGCTCGTCAGCTCACCGGGGAAGTCGACGTCGCCGGAGATCGAATAGCAGTGTTTGCACAGCAGGTTGCAGCGCCGGATCAGGTTCCAGATCACCACCGGGCCGGGCGGATCGCGGCGCTCGCGCACCGGCGTCGGGCGCACCAATTCCCGCATGAATCGCGTCAGACGAAACATCGACGTCCCCCTCGAGACGAGTTCGAAGCGACCTTATGCCGTGGGACCGGGGCCGGCCTTGACAGAAGTCGGGTCGGATCGCGGGGAGAGTGAATCGTCGCGAGCGGCCGGCCGAGATCCGCGCGGGGAGGGCGCGAGGGACATCGGCGATCGGTGGATCTCACCCGGTGATCCGCAGGCCCGTCTTCTTGAGGATCCGCGTCGAATAGAGGATGTCGGAGGCGAAGACCGCCCCGCCGAGCAGCGCGGCGATCTCGTCGCGTTTGGCCTCGACCTCGTCGCGGCTTCGGCCATGGACCATGGCGAAGAGATTGTAGGGCCAATCGGGAAGGGCGCGCGGGCGGCGGTAGCAGTGGGTGACGAAGTCGAGGGCGCCGACCAGGGCGCCCAACCGGTCGACCTCGGCATCGGCGACGTCCCACACCGTCATGCCGTTGTGCGAGAGGCCGAGGCGATAGTGATTGGGCACGGCGCCGATGCGGCGGACGATGCCGGAGGCGCTCATCGCCGCGAGCCGCGCGATCACCTCAGCCTCGCTCGAGCCCACCCGCGCGGCGACCTCCGCATAGGGCGTGGCCGTCAACGGAAGGCCCTCCTGCGTCGCCGCGATGATCGCTCGGTCGAGCGGATCGAGTTGCCCGTCCTTCATGCATCGACCCTCATGCCGACGAAATATTCCCGCGTCTTGGGGAAGAGCAATACCTTCAGACCCGTGGCCGTCTCGATCGCCCGCTGCGCCGCGCCGATGCCGGCCCGCGTCTCGGTGGCGATGACGAACCACATGTTGAGAGCATGCCGGCGTTCGTAGTTGTGGGCGATCTCGGGCATCGCGCCCAGGATTGCCGCCACCTCCTCGAACCGGGCCTGCGGCACCGCCATGGCGGCGAGCGACACCGCGCCGCCGAGCTTCTCGGCGTCGTACATCGGCCCGAACCGCGACAGGGCACCGCTGGCGACCAGACCGCCGATGCGGGCGATCAACTCGTCCTCGCCGATCCCCAGCGCGTCCGCCGCGGCGAGGTAGGGTCGCGGCACCAGTGGAAACCCGCCCTGCAGGGCGTTGACGATGGCGCGATCGGTGTCGTCGAGGGTGATCGGCTGGTTCGGCGGTCTCACGCGGTCATCCTCGCGCCGGTCTGTTTGAAACAGCGGGTGGAGAACAGGATGCGATGGGGGATCGGCTCCGGCCAGCGCGACAGGAGCGCCGTCGTCTCGGCTTCGACCGTGGTGCGGTCGCGGCCGTGGATCATCGCATAGAGCCGGTAGGGCCAGCGCTCGCCCGCCGGACGGCGGCGATAGAGCAGCGTCACGGCGCTCGACTCGAGGAAGGCCGCCGCCACCGCGTCGACCCGGTCCTCGGCGAGGTCGAAGACCACCATGGCGTTGGCCGAGAAGCCGAGCGGCCGATGGCGCACGATGTAGCCGATGCGTTTGACGATGCCGGCGGCGAGGAGATCGCCGAGGCGCTCGATCACCCGGTCTTGGTCGAGGCCGAGCCGGTCGGCGATCTCGGCGAAGGGCCGCGACGTCACCGCCAGACCGTCACCCAGCGCCGCGATCAGTTGTTTCTCGTCGGCGGTCGCCGGACGCTTCGCCGGCGTATGATCGTGCGGCCGATGCGGGCCGTCGAGGGCGAAGCCGAGGTCGATGCGGTATTCGCGCTCGAGCCTCAGATCGAGGATGTCGCAGCCCGTGGCGGCACGCAGGCGGTCGAGCGTGGCGTCGACGGCGTCGCGGCCGGGACCCGTCGCCACGAACCAGATCGGCAGATCGGCGTGTTCGCGTTCGTAGTTGTGATTGACCCCCGGCTCGGCCGAGACGATCGCCGCCACCTCGTCGACGCGCGACGCCGGGCAGGCGATCGCCGCGAGCGTCGAGGCGCCGGCGGTGTTGGGGCGTACCACCAGGCCGACGCGCGAGACGATGCCGCGTTCGACCATCTCGGTGCTCGCCTCCAGCACCAGGGCTTCGGTGACGCCGAGGTCTTCGGCGATCCGTGCGAAGGGGCGCGGGTCGAGCGGCAGCCCGCGTTGCCAACCGTCGAGCAGGCGCTTCTGCAGGGGCGAGAGCAGGGGGGCGTGCATCGCTCAGACCCCCAGCCGGTGGGCGCGTGGGGTGAAGAAGATCCCCGACGGGCTCTTGGCGGCGATCTCGCCGACTTTTCGGAACGTCTTGGTCTCGTGGATGTCGATCCGGTCGGCGTCGCGCACCGAGATCCACACCTCGTGACCGCGCGGCGTGAACTCGAGATGCAGCACCGCCGGACCGGGCTTCAGGGTGTGGACCACCTTCAGGCTCGGCACGTCGATGACCTCGACGGTGTCGTTCTTCGGATGGGCGTAGTTGACCCAAACCTGCCGCCCGTCGGGACGGGCGACGCAGAACACCGGTTGACCGTGGGCGGCGATCCGCCCGACTTCGCGGAACGTGTCGCGGTCGACCGCCAGGACCGAATGATGGGCGACGGCGGGGATCAGCAGCAGGTTGCCGGCCGAGCCCCAGCCCTCCATGTGCGGCATCTTGTAGACCGGCAGCGGTTCGGCGCCCTTGCCGTAACCGGCGAGCACCTTCTCCGGCTTCGCCCCCTCGGTCCACAGATCGAGGCGGGTCAGCGCGTCTTCGCCGAAGAGGCCGGCGACGTACCAGCGACCGTCGGAGGTGGCGACGCCGTCATAAGGAAGGCGGCCGATGCCGGGGAACTTGGTGATCTTCGGGGTGCGCGGGTCGGTGAAGTCGCCGATCCAGATCTCGTCGCCGTCGAGCAGCGACCAGACGAAGGTGCGGAACGGCAGATCGACGAGGCCGACCGTCTTGGACGGGGCGCCTTTGGCGTCGATCGCCGGCACGTCGGCGACCATCTCCAGCGTCTCGGTGTCGAAGACGCGGACGCCGCCGGGGGCGTAGTTGGAGACGGCGACCAGCTTGCCGTCGTCGGAGATGGCGCCGCCGATGGCGTTGCCGCCCTGGACGACGCGTTTGACGATCGAGGCGGTGAGGAGATCGACCTTGGTCAGGCCGCCGTCGCGGCCGAAGACGAAGGCGTAACGCTCGGAGCGGTCGAAGACCAGCGAGGCGTGGCTCATGTCGCCGAGGCCTTCGATGCGGGCGAGGACGGCGCGGGCGGTGGTGTCGACGAGCAGCAGCGAGCCGGTGGCGCGCTCGACCACCAAGCCGAGATCGCCGGTGCCGCGCACCATCGGGGGGGCGGCGGACGCCGCGCTCGGCAGCGTCCCGGCCGCGAGACCGGCAGCGGCGGCGCGGAAGAGACCGCGACGGGAGGCGCGCAGCTCGCTCATGGCGTCAGTCCTCGTTTCAGGGTTTCGGCCAGGAACAGGGCCTCGTCGGCCGTCACCAGCCCGCGCCACGGCGGCATCGGCGTGCCGGGAATGCCGTCGAGGATGATCTCGGCCAGAACCTCGGCGGACCGGTCGGAGACGTTCTCCGGCAGGAGCGGCTTGCCGAGCCCGCCCTGGAGGGTGAGCCCGTGGCAGGAGCCGCAGTCTTGAACGAGCAGATGGGTCAGCCGGATCTTCGCCGCGGCGTCCGGCTCCGAGCGCGCCGCCGAGATCGGCGCGGCCGCGAGCAGGGCGGCTGCGATCAGCGACACCGCGGTCGTCAGGCGTGCGACCCGGTTCCGGTTCATTTCGCGCCTCCCTCGACCCTGATCCTGCCGCGCATCCAGGGATGCGGACCGCAGACGTAGTCGTGGTCGCCCTCGCCGAGATCGGTCGGTTGCTCGATCGTCTCGTCGGGGAAGATCCGCTGGCTCTCCGCCCGGCCGTCGGTCTTGAACCACACCGAATGCGAGGTGCGCTTCTCGACGTTGACGAAGACGACCTTGGCGCCCGCCTTCACCGTCACCGTCTCGGGGCAGAAGACTTCCCTCCAGGTCGACACCACCACGGTGCCGGGGGCCTGGGGGTGGTCGGCGAGCCAATCCTTCACGCGCGCCTCGGCTTCGACGCAGATCGCGGCCTTCTCCTCGGGGGAGAGCTTCGCGTCCTGCGCGAACGCCGCCGGCGCTGCGATCCCGGCGCCGATCAGGCCCGCCATGACCGCCCCGCGGGCGCGCATCGACCGCTGGGGGTGGTCGCGACGCGGATGGCGGGTGAGTGCGATCATGGCGGTTCTCTTCACTTCTTGACCGCGACGATTTCGGCGTCGGCGAGGTCGAGGCCGAACTTGAGGGCCAGCGATACGTGGTGGAAGCGCGCCGTGGTGTAATCGTCGTGCAGGGCGAAGTTGACGATGTAGGACTTGCCCGGCTCGATCGACAGTTCCTTGTCGGACTGCGCCTTCAGCGGCCGCGACATCGTCACCGTCCAGGTCTCGCCGTCCAGTTGTCCGGTCGCTTCGATCGGGCTGCCGCCCTCCATGATGCGATCGGCGAGGATCAGGCCGTGCTCGGGAGCGGCGCCGGAGCGGAAGCGCATCAGATCGAGGAAGGAACCGGCCTTCGAGAGGGCGTCGACGTCTGCCGCCGGCTTGAGCTTGTTCCAGCCGCCGCGCGGACCCGAGTCACCCTTGATGTCGATCTCGGTGCGGGTGTCGGCGAGGTACTTGCGCACGCCGTCGACGAGGTTGAGTTCCGCCGGGCCGGCCTTCAGCGCGTCGGCCTTCGGGGTGTCGGGCATGGTGCGGGCGTCGGAGTGGCACGAGGTCCAGCAGCCGGCCTGATCGATGCGCTCGATGCCTTCGGCCTTGGCCAGCGTCACCGCGAACTTGACCTGATTGGTCGGATCGAGCTTGCCGCCCTCGGCGAAGGGGACCGGGGTGTGCGCCGCGTTCTTCCACTGGAAGCGGAAGTGCAGCTTCTCGGCGTCCCAGGCGACCTGGACGCCGACGTCGACGTTGCCGCGCTTGCCGGGAATGGGGGTCGGCTCGGCCTTCTCGCCCGAGACGATCTTGGCACCCATGTCCTTGGTTTCTTTGATGTGGCAGTCGGCGCAGCGATCGCCGGACTTCAGGTAGGTACGGGCGCCGCCGTGGTCGCGGCCGTTCTGCACCCACTCGTAGGAGGCGATGCCGGGATAGAACAGGTTGACGGTCTGCACCTTGACGCCGGCCCAGTCGATGCCGCCGGTCGGGGTGGCGGCGGGAGCCGCGGCGGGCGCCGGAGCGACGGCGCTCGGCGCGGCGCCGTCGGCCGGCTTGGCGGCGAGGGCGGCGGCGATCTTCGCCTGCGTGGCCTTCTCGATCTCCGCCATGGCTTCGGCGATCCTGCCTTGCGCCAGGGTCTCGGCGGCTCCGGCGATCTCGGCTTCCTTGGCCTTGGCGGCGGCGGCTTCCTTGGCTTCGGCGCGGACGAGGCCTTCCTTGTAGGTCTCGGGGATCGGGCGGGCGTAGGCGGCGACCGGCTTCTCCAGCGCCTCCATCTCAGCGTCGGTCAGGCGGTCACGGACTTGTCTGTGGGCGATGCCCTTGTGGCAGTCGATGCAGGTGTTGCCGGCTTCCATCGCCGCCATGTGCTGCTTGCGGGCCCGCGGGCGCTGGTTCTCCGGGTTCATGCCCTCGAAGGTGTGGCAGTTGCGGCACTCGCGGCTGTCGGAGGCCTTCATGCGGTCCCACTCGTGCTTGGCGAGGGTGAGCCGCTTGGCGTCGAACTTCTCCGGCGTCGAGATCGAGCCGGTGAGCTTGCCCCAGACCTCCTGGGACGCCTGGATCTTGCGCAGGATCTTGTGGGTCCAGTCCTTGGGCACGTGGCAGTCGGAGCACACGGCGGAGACGCCGGTGCGGTTCGCCGCGTGGATGGTGCCCTCGTATTCCTTGAAGACGGTGTCGCGCATCTCGTGACAGGAGATGCAGAAGTCCTTGGTGTTGGTCGCTTCCATCGCGGTGTTGAAGCCGCCCCAGAACAGGATGCCGGCGACGAAGCCGCCGACGGTCAGCGTCAGGATCGAGTACTTGACGCTCGGCCGACGCACGGCGCTCCAGAGCGACGACAATTTCCCGAAGAGTCCCGCCATGGGTCCGGCTCCTACCGATGGGCGACGAACAGAGGAGTGATCCCCCGGGGGCCGAGACCCCCGGGGGAGAGCAAGGCATCAGTAGATGTCGTGCTGGGTGTTGTAGACGTTGAACTTGCCGGTCGGGGTGATCAGCTTGGGATCCTTGATGACCGCCTTCACCTTGCGGGTGGCGTCGTCGAAGACGACGATCGCGGAAGGCTCGGTCTTGCCGGCCCACAGCGACACCCACACCTCGGTGCCGTCCTTCGAATATTCCGGCTGGGTCACGCGCTTGATCGCCTTGGACTCCGGCAGGCCGGCGAGCTTGGCGACGTTGATGATCTCCGGAGCCTTGTCGAGGTTGGTCAGGTCGTAGACCGCGACCGACTCGGCGATGTCCTTCTCCGGATTCTGCGGCGCGTCGGCCCACAGGTTCTTGGACTTCGGATGGGTCTTCACGAAGAGGTTGCCGGCGCCCATGTGCTTGAGCTCCTGCACCACCTTCCAGGCGCTCTGCGGGTTCTTCTCCGGATCGGTGCCGATCAGGGTGATCACGTCGGCGCCGAGATGGCCCGTCGCCCAGACGGGACCGAACTTCGGATGAACGAAGTTGGCGCCGCGACCGGGGTGCGGGATCTTCTTGGTGTCGACGAGGGCGGCGAGCTTGCCTTCCTTGGTGTCGACCACCGCCACCTTGTTGGAGGCGTTGGCGGCGACCAGGAAGTAGCGGCCGGTCGAATCCCAGCCACCGTCGTGCAGGAACTTGGCCGACTCGATGGTGGTGGTCTTCAGGTTCTTGATGTCGGAGTAGTCGACCAACTGGATGAGGCCGGTCTCCTTGATGTTGACCACCCACTCCGGCTTGATCTGCGACGACACGATCGAGGCGACGCGCGGCTCGGGGTGATACTCGCCGTCGACGGTGATGCCGCGGGTCGAGACGACCTTGAGCGGCTTCAGGCTCTCGCCTTCCATGATGACGTACTGCGGCGGCCAGTAGGACCCGGCGATCGCGTACTTGTCCTCGAAGCCCTTGAACTTCGAAGTGTCGACGGAACGGGCGTCGAGGCCGATCTTGAGTTCGGCGACGACGGCGGGCTGCTCCATCCACAGGTCGATCAGCGACAAGAGACCGTCGCGGCCGATGACGTAGACGTAGCGGGCCGAGGCCGACAGACGCGAGATGTGGACGGCGTAGCCCGTCTTCACCCGGCTGATGATCTGCTTGGTGTCGCCGTCGATGAGGGCGATCTCGCCCGCGTCGCGCAGCGTCACCGAGAAGACGTTCGACAGGTTGATGTTGTTCATCTGCTTGGTCGGCCGCTTTTCCGGCGGCACGATCTGCTTCCAGGACGCCATCATGTCCTTCATGCCCCATTCCGGCGGGACCTGCGGCGGCTGCTGGATGTAGGAGGAGACCAGCTTGATCTCATCCTTGGTGAGGATGTCGTCGAAGTTGACCATGCCGCCGTCGGTGCCGTTGGCGATGATCTTCTCGAGGCGCGACTGGCCGAGCTTGAGAGTGCCGCCTTCGGTCACCGTGCCGTCGGCCGCCTTCTTGGACCACGACGGCTCGAGGTTCTTGCCCGTGGCGCCCTTGCGCAGCACGCCGTGGCAGCCGGCGCAGCGCTGGAAGTAGATGGTACCGGCCTGGTCCATCTGCTCCTTGGTGAGAGACGGGGGGGCTTCGGCGGTCTGGGCGAAGCCGGCGGACGGCAGCGCGACGAGCATCAGGCTCGCGAGCGCGGCACCACCGAGAAGCTTCGCCGAATGGAATACGGCGTGGGTCATGTTCCTCTCCTACAGGGACCGAACGATCCGACAGTTGGTCACGAATCCGTGAGTCCGCCTTGAAAACGATCAAGACTGCGGCCCGATGAAGGGGGAAGATCGGGAAATGACCACGCGTACCCGAAAACTCGCTCGTTTCGCCGTGTTTCCGGCCATTTTGGCGGTCGCCACGGTGGTGGGCCGAAGCCTTCCGGCCGCCTCCGCCGACGCCGCGCCGGCGGATTCCGCGCCGGCCATGCAGGGGCACGACGCCGAGGCCAAGATGCGCGATCCGGCGGCGGAAGCCCGGCTCCGTCGGCTGCTCTTCGACCCGGCGATGCGCGAGCAGGGCGAGGCGCAGGTCTCCTGCGACCATCGTGCGGCGAAGCGTCCCGACACCGTCGCAGGACCGGCGGCGGTGGTGATCCTGTGGGATGCGGCGCAGGGTCGCGTCCTCGTGCGGCGGTGGATCGCGTCGACGGCGGCGATCGACCTCGCCGGCGAAACCGCGCGCCTCGCCGAGGGGGCACCGGCCGGGACGAGCGTCGACGGGCTCGTCTTCCTGCGTTGTCGATGACGAGATCCGTCGGCCGCGGCGGTTCCCTCCCGGTCCGATCCCGTTCTAGAGTGGCGCGACCCTGCCCCACACCATCCCGGAGTTCCCATGTTCGAATCCTTCGTCGCCCAGCCCCCGGACGCCCTCCTCGCCCTGATCGCGTTGCATCGCGACGATCCCCGGCCGGAGAAGCTCGACCTCGGGGTCGGCGTCTACCGCGACGAGAGCGGCGTCACGCCGATCATGAAGGCGGTGAAGAAGGCCGAGGAGATCCTGCTCGCCACCCGCACCACCAAGTCCTATCTCGGGCCGGAGGGCGATCTCGCCTATGTCGACCTGCTGAAGCCGATCGTCTTCGGCCGCGATCTCGGGCCCCGGCTCACCGGCATCCAGACCCCCGGCGGCACCGGCGCGTTGCGTCTGGCGGCCGAGCTGATCGGCGCGGCACGGCCCGGCGCGCGGGTGCTGGTCGGGACGCCGACCTGGCCCAACCATGCGCCGATCCTGAAGGCGGCGGGGCTGACGCTCGTCACGCATCCCTTCTTCGACGTCGCCACCCAGACGCTCGATTTCGCCGCGCTGAAGACGGCGCTGGCGGAGGCGGGCGAGGGCGACGTGGTGCTGCTGCACGGCTGCTGCCACAATCCGGCCGGCGCCGATCTCACCGCCGCGCAATGGGACGAGGTCGCCGAGATCCTGGCGGCGCGCGGCGTCACGCCGTTGGTCGATCTCGCCTATCAGGGCCTCGGTCAGGGGCTCGACGCCGACGCCTACGGTGCTCGTCGTCTCGCCGAGAGCCTGCCGGAGGTGCTCGTCGCCTATTCCTGCGACAAGAACTTCGGTCTCTATCGCGAGCGCGTCGGGGCGCTCTATGCGCTGTGCCGCACCGAGGATTCGGCCGCCGCCCTGCTCACCCACATGGCGTTCCACGGCCGCGTCGCCTGGTCGATGCCGCCGGATCACGGCGCGGCGATCGTGCGGACCGTGCTGGAGAGCCCCGAATTGACGGCGATCTGGCGGGAGGAGCTCGACCACATGGGGGCGCGGGTGCGGGCCGTGCGGGCGGCACTCGCCGCGGCGGAGCCGAAGATCGCCTGGCTCGCCGGCCAGCAGGGCATGTTCTCGACGCTGCCGCTCTCCAAGGCGCAGATCGAACGGCTGAGGACCGAGCACGCGGTCTACATGGCCGGCTCGGGCCGCATCAATCTCGCCGGTCTGCAGGTCGGCGACGTGCCGGCCTTCGTGGCGGCGCTGGCGGCGGTCGGGTTCCCCGGCTGAGCGGTCGCCTGCCGGACACGCGGATTTCGGAGAGATCCGAAGTCCGCGCGGTCGGGCTCAGGCGGCGCGGGCGACGGCGGCGAGGTCGAAGGCCGGATCGGCGATCTGCTCCGGGGTGAGGGCGGCGCCGCGGTCGAGGAGCTTCTTCGCCGCCATGTGGTCCTGGGGACGGTCGACGCTGTCGACGGCGATGAAGCGACCGTCGCGCCAGTAGAAGACCGAGAAGCGGCCTTCGTCGAGCGAGCCGCGGACGAGGCTCAGGTCGTGACCGGCCGACAGGCCGACCATCTGGAGTTTGACGTCGTACTGATCCGACCAGAACCACGGCGTGGCGGTGAAGGGGCTCTCGCGGCCCATCAGCCATGCGGCGCCGGACTTCGCCTGTTCCACCGCGTTCTGCACCGATTCCAGCCGGCGCAGCGAGCCGTCGGGGAGGCGGCGGGCGGTGCAGTCGCCGACGGCGACGATCGCCGGATCGGAGGTGCGCGAGCAGTCGTCGACGATCACGCCGCGATCACAGGCGAGGCCACAGGCACGGGCGAGCTCGTCGTCGGGGACGACGCCGACGCCGACCACCACCAGATCGGCGTCGATCGGGCCGGCGGAGGTGGCGACGCCGGTGACCCGGCCGTCGGTGCCGAGAAAGCCCTCGACCCCGGTCGAACACAGGACGCGGACGCCGTGGCGGGCGTGCAGGTCGGCGTACCAAGTGGAGACGGTCTCGGAGACGGCGCGGGCCATCAGCCGCGGCACCGCCTCGATCACCGTCGCGGCGAGCCCGGCCTTGCGGGCGGAGGCCGCCACCTCGAGACCGATGAAGCCGCCGCCGACCACGGCGACGGCGCGGGCGGTGGCGAAGCGTGCCTTGAGCACCTCGGCATCGGCGAGGCTGCGCAGGACGAGGATGCCGTCGAGGTCGGCGCCGGGAAGGGCGAGGCGACGTGCCCGAGCGCCGGTGGCGAGGCCGAGGCCGGCATAGGCGACGCGCTCCCCACCGTCGAGGACGACCTCACCGGCGGTGCGGTCGATCGCGACGACGCGGGTCGCGGTGGCGAGTTCGATCCCCTTCTTCGGGAAGAAGTCGGGACCGCGGATGATCAGTCGGTCGACGCCGAAGTCGCCGGAGAGTGCCGCCTTGGACAGAGGCGGGCGTTGGTAGGGGGCGACGGGTTCGTCGCCGAAGAGGCGGATCGGCCCGCTCCAGCCCTCGGTCCGCAGGCTCTCCGCCAGTTGCAGGCCGCCTTGGCCGGCGCCCACGATCACCATCGCCCGTTCGCTCACGCGTCATCCTCCGCTGCCGGATCGGACATGCCGCCGGATTCGTTCTTCTCTGCGGCCGATGGTCGCCGTTCGGATGCTTCGTCGACGGCGCGGAGCGCAGGCCCCTCGTCGACGACGGGCGACGCGGTCACGGTCGCATTGTCGGACCGAAGCGGGTCGCCGTCGAGTTCGGGGGACTGCGCGATCGAGACGCAGGGCATCGGCGGGTGCATCCGTCGATGTGGCCTCGGCCGGATTGAAACACTCCGGCAAACGCTCTATCGACACGGGTCTCGGAGGGGTTCGGGGCGTGCTGACCAACAAGGGCAAATACGGGCTCAAGGCGATGGTGCATCTGGCGCGGCTCGAGGCCGGCCGGACGGCGCAGTCGGCCGAGATCGCCGCGGCCGAGCACATCTCCAAGAAGTTCCTCGACGCCATTCTGCTCGATCTCCGCAATGGCGGCTTCGTCCGCTCCAAGAAGGGGCCGGGCGGTGGCTATGCGCTGGCCCGCGACGCCTCCGACATCGCCGTCGGGGCGGTGGTGCGCGCCCTCGACGGGCCGTTGGCGCCGATCGCCTGCGCCAGCCGCACCGCCTATCAGCCCTGTGACGACTGCGACGACCTCGCCGGTTGCGCCGTCCGCCTCACCATGCTCGAGGTGCGCGACGCCATGGCCGAGGTGCTCGACACTCTGACCCTCGCCGAGATGGCGAGGCGGTCGGCACCCGGCGAAGACCCGGCGCCGCTCGGGAGCGACGGACGGGCGTGATCCCGCACGGGCCGGGAGGCCTCCCTCGAGAACGGCATCCTGCGAGGGACGAGTCGATTTCGGCTGGACGAGTATGGTGTTGCTCGACCGCGCCCGTCGTGGGTACGGCATTCTGAAACGCAGAAATCTATGGAATAGACTTAGTCCATCGCAACGATAGTCTTTTGGCATGTCCTCATCCCGTCCGGAGATGCCCATGCCGACGCCCGTTCCGCCCCAGGCTCCCGCCTTCACCACACCGGCCCGCCGCGCCGCCCTCGGCCGCCTGCGCGATCTGGCGATCGTCGCCGCCGCCTTCGGCATGGTGCTCGGCACCACCGTCTTCGCTCACGCCGACACGACGCTCCTGAACGTCAGCTACGACCCGACCCGCGAGTTCTACAGGCAAGTCAATCAGGTGTTCGCCGCCGAATGGAAGGCGAAGACCGGCGAGACCCTGTCGATCAAGGCGTCGCACGGCGGCTCGGGCAAGCAGGCGCGCTCGGTCATCGACGGGCTCGACGCCGACGTGGTGACGCTGGCGCTCGCCGCCGACATCGACGCCATCGCCAAGAACACCACCAAGGTTCCGGCCGACTGGCAAAAGCGGCTCCCGACCAATTCCTCGCCCTACACCTCGACCATTCTGTTCCTGGTGAGACAAGGCAACCCGAAGGGGATCGAGGACTGGGGCGATCTGGTGAAGCCGGGCGTCGAGGTCATCACGCCGAACCCGAAGACCTCGGGTGGGGCGCGGTGGAACTACCTCGCCGCCTGGGCCTGGGCCGCCAAGGAGTACAAGGGCGACGACGCCGAGGTGCGCGGCTACATCGCCGAGCTGTTCCGCCACGTCCCCGTGCTCGATACCGGTGCCCGCGGTTCGACCACCACCTTCGCTCAGCGGGGCTTGGGCGACGTGCTCATCGCCTGGGAGAACGAGGCCCATCTGGTCTTCGACGAGTTCGGCGCCGACAAGTTCGACATCGTCGTGCCGCCCACGTCGATCCTCGCCGAGCCGCCGGTGGCGCTGGTCGATGGCAACGTCGACGCCAAGGGCACCCGCAGACAGGCCGAGGCCTATCTCGCCTTCCTCTATTCGCCGGCCGGCCAGACGCTCGCCGCCAAGCACCACTATCGCCCGTCGAACCCGAAGGGCGTCGACAAGACCCTGCTCGATCGCTTCCCCAAGGTGGAGCTGATCTCGATCGACGACCCGCTGTTCGGCGGTTGGGCCAAGGCGCAGTCCTTCCACTTCGGTGACGGCGGCACCTTCGACCAGCTCTACAAGCCGGCGAAATGAACCCGCCGAAGATGGACGAGGCACCGATGAGAAAGGCGTTCTTCGGTCTCCTCGGAGGCGGCGGCTCGGTCCGGCGCATTCCCTTCTCCCCTCGCGGGAGAAGGTGGCCGAAGGCCGGATGAGGGGGCTGGGCCTCTCGAAACGGCTGGAACTCACGGGATCCTCCCCTTGCGCGCCGAGGCGCGCACCCCCTCATCCGCCCCTGCGGGGCACCTTCTCCCGCGAGGGGAGAAGGGGCGCGCGCATCCGCGCGCCGGAGCGAACCGGACTGCCGCGGGCTCGAGCCGGCAAAGACGATCCGAGAGGTCGAGAAGCCCCGACCGCGCGATCGAAAGTCGAAACGTGCGACCGGCAACCGCCCTTAGGAGGCGAGCTCCCCATGACAACCCTGCCCCTCGCCGCCCCGGCGCATCGACATCGCCCCCGTCTCGTCGACGGTGTCCTCCCCGGCTTCGGCCTCGCCTTCGGCTGGACCGTCGTCTGGCTGTCGGCGGTGGTGCTGATCCCGCTCGTCGCGCTGGCCCACAAGGCCTCCGGCCTCGGGGTCTCCGGCTTCGTCGAGCTGCTGCACGACCCCCGCGTCCTCTCCGCCCTCGAACTCTCCTTCGGCGCGGCTCTCGTCGCGGCGCTGATCAACGCCGTCTTCGGCGTCCTCGTCGCCTGGGTGTTGACCCGCTATCGCTTCCCCGGCCGTGGCCTCGTCGACGCCGCCGTCGATCTGCCCTTCGCGCTGCCGACCGCCGTCGCCGGCATCACGCTGGCCGCCCTCTTCGCCAAGACCGGATGGGTCGGGGCATGGCTGGAGCCGATGGGCCTCAAGGTCGCCTATACCCGCCTCGGCGTCGTCGTCGCCCTGGTCTTCGTCGGCTTGCCCTTCGTGGTGCGTACCGTACAGCCGCTCCTCGCCGATCTCGATCGCGAGGTCGAAGAGGCGGCCGCGACCCTCGGCGCCAGCCGGGCGGCGACCGTCTTCCGGGTGCTGCTGCCGCCGCTCGTCCCGGCGATCCTCACCGGCTTCACCCTGGCCTTCGCCCGCGGCGTCGGCGAATACGGCTCGATCGTCTTCATCGCCGGCAACATGCCGTATCTGACCGAGATCGCGCCGCTGCTCATCGTCATCCGCCTGGAGGAGTTCGACTACGTCGGGGCGACCGGCATCGCCTGCGTGATGCTCACCGTCTCCTTCACCCTGCTCTTCGCCATCAATGCCCTGCAGGCCTGGGCGAGCCGGAGGTGGTGATCATGGCGACCGACGAAACCTTCCCCCTCGATCCGCCGCGCCCCCGCGCCCTTCCCGTCCCCCCACCGATCGGCGAGACCGCCCCGGCGCGACGCATCCTGATCGGCGCGGCCATCGGCTTCCTGGCGCTGGTCCTCGCCCTGCCGCTCGCCGGTGTCTTCACCGAAGGTCTGCGCAAGGGGCTCGGCGCCTATCTCGCCGCCTTCGCCGACGAGGACGCCCTCGCCGCCATCCGCCTGACGCTCCTCGTGGCGGCGATCTCGGTGCCGGCCAATCTCGTCTTCGGCGTCGCCGCCGCCTGGGCGATCACGCGCTTCTCGTTTCCGGGCAAGAGCGCGCTGATCACCCTGATCGATTTGCCGTTCTCGGTGTCGCCTGTGGTCTCGGGGCTGGTCTTCGTGCTGCTCTTCGGGGCGAACGGCTTGGTCGGGCCGTGGTTGGCGGCGCATGGGCTGAAGGTGATCTTCGCGGTGCCGGGCCTGGTGCTCGCGACGATCTTCGTCACCCTCCCCTTCGTCGCCCGCGAGTTGATCCCGATCATGCAGGCGCAAGGCTCGGCCGACGAGGAGGCGGCGCTGACGCTCGGCGCCGACGGCTGGACGATCTTCCGCCGGGTGACGCTGCCCAACATCAAGTGGGGCCTGCTCTACGGCGTCCTCCTCTGCAACGCTCGGGCGATGGGCGAGTTCGGCGCGGTGTCGGTGGTCTCCGGCCACATCCGCGGCCTCACCAACACCATGCCGCTGCAGGTGGAGATCCTCTACAACGAGTACGACTTCGTCGGCGCCTTCGCCATGGCCTCGGTCCTGGCGGCTCTCGCGCTCGTCACCCTCGTGCTCGAGACCATCCTCGAATGGCGCCATGGCGACGAACTCGCCCGTTCCGCCCGGCACTGAGGGAGACGACGATGGATATCCGCATCCGCGGCCTCGCCAAGGACTTCGGCGATTTCCCCGCCCTCCACGGCCTCGACCTCGACATCCGCTCGGGCGAACTCCTCGCCCTGCTCGGTCCCTCCGGTTCGGGCAAGACGACGCTGTTGCGCGTCCTCGCCGGGCTCGAGCAGCCGACCGAGGGTCGGGTGTTCTTCGGCGAAGAGGACGCCTCCGAGACGCCGGTGCGCGAGCGCCGGGTCGGCTTCGTCTTCCAGCACTACGCCCTGTTCCGCCACATGACGGTGGCCGACAACATCGCCTTCGGCCTCACCTGCAAGCCGAAGAGCGAGCGGCCGAGCGGCGCCGAGATCAAGCGGCGCGTCGAAGAGTTGCTCGAGCTGGTGCAACTGCCGACGCTGGCGAAGCGTTTTCCCTCGCAGCTCTCCGGCGGCCAGCGTCAGCGCGTCGCGCTCGCCCGGGCGCTCGCCGTGAGCCCACGCGTCCTGTTCCTCGACGAGCCCTTCGGGGCGCTCGACGCCCAGGTGCGCAAGGACCTGCGCAAGTGGCTGCGCGACATCCACGATCGCACCGGCACCACCACCGTCTTCGTCACCCACGATCAGGACGAGGCGCTGGAGCTCGCCGACCGAGTGGTGGTGCTGAACAAGGGTCGGATCGAGCAGATCGGCACCCCCGACGAGATCTACGACGCGCCGGCCTCGCCCTTCGTCTTCGACTTCATCGGCGATGCCAGCCGCATCCCCGTCACCGTCGAGCACGGCCGCGTGGCGATCGGCGGCACGCGCCTCGATCTCGGTGTCGACGCCCTCGGTGCCGGTCCGGCGACACTGTTCATGCGACCGCAACACTGGCGGCTCGGCGATCGGACCGGCGGCCTGCCCGCCACGGTCGTCGCCACCCGCCGCCACGGCACCGCGCGCCGGCTCGACGTCACCTTCGACGGCGGTACGTCGGTCGAGATCGACCTGGCGCCGGAGATCGGTGTCTCCGCCGGCGATCGGTTGACGCTGGCGCCGACCCGCTGGCGGATCTTCTTCGAGGACGGCCGCTCGATCGGTGGCGCGCACGCGGAGATCGGCAGCGAGGTGCGCGCCGTCGGTTGAGTGTGGCAATGCGAGGCTCGTCGACATCGAACGGGCGGCGGAAGGACACCCTTCCGCCGCCCGTTTCGTCGGTCGTGATCGTCAGCCCGCCGCTCTTCGCCATGCGGTGAGTCCGCCATCCATGCGGCGCAGGCGATCCAGCAGCGCCAACCCCTCGGGCCAGGACCCCAGACCGCTGTCGGCGTTGATGTGGCCGGCCTTGCCGACGTCGACGAAACCCGCCTCCCACATGTCGGCGAGGACGCGGGCGCGTTCGATCGTCATCCACGAATCGTCGCGGCTCGCCACCACGATCGCCGGAAAGCCGAGCGGCACCACCGGCAGCGGCGCGAAGGAGGCGACGAGCGGGTTCACCGCAGCCCGCCGGTCGGCATCGGCCGGGGCGACCAGCAGGAGGCCGGCGATCGGCAGATCGGGGCGGCGGGCGGCCAGATGCACCGCCAGAACCGCGCCGAGGCTGTGACCTACGATGAAGGCGCCGGGCTCGGCTTCCACCGCCGCGACGGCACGGGCGAGCCAGCGTTCGAGGTCCGGGCGCTCCCAGTCGTCCTGTTCGACCAGCACGGCGTCGGGGACTTCGTCGGCCCAGCGGCGTTGCCAGTGGCCGGGACCAGAGCCGTGAAGGCCGGGGAAGAGAAGCGTGGTCATCGGGTGCCTCCGCATCGGGGCGAAGCCGCCCGAGGAGCCGTCAGTCTAGGGACGGCCTCGGCCGGAGGCGTGGTCGGACGTTCCATAGTTTCGACCCGGAGGTCATTCGCTTTTCGCGGACTTTCATCTCGGCGCGACGTCGTCTCGGTGCCGGTCGGATGGGGTGACGCGGGGAGTGGGCCGGTCTCGGATCCCGCGATGAATAGTCTATCGAATAAGTATATCTTTTTCTCGGCGATCCGAACTCGAGAACGCCGTTCGTCGACGATCGCGGCGCGATTCGTCATTCTGAGGGCATCGACGGGTGTCCTAGCTCCCCGAGATCGCGGGATTTGTCGGAGCAGCCTGCACCGCGTCACCAAGGCTAAAAGCACCACGAAGGGTTTCGTGGGCTCCTCGTTCTCCGGAGGCATCCATGTCCACGACCTGCCGCAGCGGTGCCTGATCCCGGGCCGACCGGCCGCCGCCTTCGATCGATCCGATCTCGAACGCCGCCTTTCGGGCCGGTGATCGCCGGATCTCACCCCTTCGCCATCGTTTCAGAGGACGCCGCCCGACGCGGCGAACGACACGCCATGCACACCGCCTATGCCATCGACGTCCACCACCAGACCGCCGGAGTGGCGGTCGGGGAGCCGGGCGACTTCAAGTTCTTTTCCTCCGCCCCCGACTTCGACAGCCTCGACGGCCGGATCTTCCGCTCGCTCGATCAGGTCAATCGCGCCGCGCGCGAACTGGCCGGCGTCCGGCGCACCCGCGGCTTCGTCCACCGGCGTCGCTGACGTCGGCGCGAGACACGACGGCACCGCGCGACCTCGCCCGTCCGGTCGCGCGGGCGCGCCCCTCATGCACGCGGTCGGCCCCACGGGGAGCGCGCGATCGCCGACGACCACGCCGGGCCTCGGAAACGAAAAAATCCGCCGAAGCGGATTTTTCAACCAGATCGGAGAAGTGGATGGTGGGCGTGACAGGGATCGAACCTGTGACCCCTACGATGTCAACGTAGTGCTCTCCCGCTGAGCTACACGCCCATCCGTGTCGCGACCGACGGGACGGCGCCGCGACGGAGCGGTCTATAACGAGGTTCCCGAGGTCGTGCAAGCCCCTTGTCCGGGCTCCTTCGTGGAAAACTCGATGCCGCCCGGTGACGTCGACCGACGTCGCGGCGTCGGCGGATCCGCGCCGCGCGAGTGCCGCGACGGGCGCGGCGATCGGAGGGGCGATCGTCGCCAGCCGACGAAAACGCCGCGGAGATCGGCGATCCCCGCGGCGAAAAGGGTCGTCGAAACGGTCGAATCAGGCGGCGAGGAGCTTCTCCACCTCGCGCACCAGATCGCGCAGGTGGAAGGGCTTGGAGAGGACCTTGGCGTCCTTGGGGGCCTGGCTGTCGGGATTGAGGGCGACGGCGGCGAAGCCGGTGATGAACATCACCTTGAGATCGGGATCGAGCTGGGTGGCGCGGCGGGCGAGCTCGATGCCGTCCATCTCCGGCATGACGATGTCGGTCAGGAGCAGGGTGAAGGGCTCCTCGCGCAGGCGTTCGTAGGCGCTCTTGCCGTTGTCGTAGGAGACGACGTCGTAGCCGGCGTTGACGAGCGCCTTGGCCAGGAAGCGCCGCATGTCGTTGTCGTCCTCGGCGAGGATGATGCGCGCCATCGGGTCCATTGGATTTCTCTTTCAGGGTGATCGCAGGGTGGTCGCGGAAACGTCCCTCCATTGAGGGTGATCGCGGTAAATATACGGTGAAATCCGGCGAAGACCACGGCGCGTTCGCGACATGGGGGACATGCGGTGGACAGGACCGTGGAGAAGTGGGCAACATGGACCGCTCGCCGCCGCGTCGGCGAGGGCGCCGCGACGGGCGGCGTGTGGAGGAGGAGCGGCGTGGAGGAGACGTCCGACGGCATGCGTATCGTCGCCGGCTTCGAGAGCGAGCCGCCGCTCGATCTCCTGTGGCCGGAAGCGCCGATCGCGCCGTGTCTGCTCGGCAGTCCGCATTCCGGTCGCGCCTATCCGGCCGATTTTCTCGCCCTCTCCCGGCTCGACCGGGTGACGATCCGGCGCTCCGAGGACGCCTGGGTCGATCAACTCTGCCGCGCCGCGGCGGGCGGACGGCTGCCGGTGCTCTCGGCGCGCTTTCCCCGCGCTTGGCTCGACGCCAACCGCGAGCGGCTGGAACTCGATCCGCGCATGTTCACCGGCGCGCTGCCGATCGGCGCCAACACCCGATCGACGCGGGTCGCCGGCGGGCTCGGGACGATTCCCCGCCTCGTCACCGAGAAGGACGACATCTATCGCGGACCGATCCCGGTCGAGGAGGCGATGCGGCGCATCCGGCTCGCCTACGATCCCTATCACGCGACGCTCGCCCGGGCGCTGTCGCGGCTCTCGGCGCGATTCGGCTTTGCGGTGCTGCTCGATTGTCATTCGATGCCGACGGCTCAGCGCGGCGGGGCGGAGGCGCGCTCCGACGTGGTGCTCGGCGATCGCCACGGCACGAGTTGCCATCCGGCGTTGACCGACCTCGCCTCGATGCTGCTGCGCGAGGCGGGGTATCGGGTGGCCCGCAACAAGCCCTATGCCGGAGGCTTCGTCACCGAGACCTGGGGGCGGCCGGAGCGGGGCCTGCACGCATTGCAGATCGAAATCTCGCGCGGGCTCTACATGAACGAAGCGACGCTGACCAAGACCGGCGGGTTCGTCACGCTGCGCCGCGACTTCTGTCGCTTCGTCGATCGGCTGGTCGACGGTTTCTCGATGATCTTCGACGATCTGCGCTCGGCGGCGGAGTGATCCGGCGCTCCGGCTCCCGGCCGATCTCACGCCGATGATTCCGCGAGGGCGAAAAAGAACGGGCCGCGCCAGGAAGGCAGCGGCCCGAAGTGGGTATTTCAGGGAGGAAACGCCCAGAAGGGCCACGCGGAACGGAAACCGACCGCGATGCAACATAGAATATTTTGCGCCGCACAAAAGTCAAGGCCTTTCGTCGACGAAAGGTGGAGAGGGGCGCGGCGGGCCGCGGGCGATCGCGAGGCTTGCGTCGCGGAGCGCTTCGGCGCATCCCTTGCCGCGACCATCCGCTTCCGCAGAGGCTTCCCCCCATGACGCTCCTCTCTCCCGCCGCCGATCTCGTCGCCTTCCTCGACGAGATGGCCGACGTCTCCGGCCGGGCGATCCTGCCCTACTTCCGGCAGCGGCTCGACGTGGAAAACAAGCTCGACGGCGGGGCCTTCGATCCGGTGACGGTCGCCGATCGGGCGGCGGAGGCGGCGATGCGGCGGCTGCTCGCCGAACGGCATCCCGATCACGGCATTCTCGGTGAGGAGTACGGGCGCGAGCGCGAGGACGCCGAGCACGTCTGGGTGCTCGATCCGATCGACGGCACCCGGGCCTTCATCTCTGGTCTGCCGGTGTGGGGGACGCTGATCGGGCTCAAGCATCACGGCCGGCCGGTGCTCGGCACCATGCATCAGCCCTTCACCGGCGAGCGCTTCACCGGCGACGGGACGCGGGCGTGGTATCGCGGGCCGGACGGAGTGCGCGAGTCGAAGACGCGGGCCTGCGCGGCGCTCGAGGAAGCGGTGTTGTTCACCACCACGCCGATGATGCTGCAGGGCGACGAGCGGGTGGCCTACGACCGGGTCGAATCACGGGTCCGGTTGGCGCGCTACGGGGTCGACTGCTACGCCTACTGCATGGTCGCGGCGGGGTTCGTCGACGTGGTGGTCGAGGCCGGGCTGCAACCCTACGACATCGTCGCGCTGATCCCGGTGATCGAGGGCGCCGGCGGTGTCGTCACCTCCTGGGACGGCGGCAGCGCCGTCGACGGTGGCCGGGTCGTCGCCTCCGGCGATCCGCGGCTGCACGAGAAGGTCCTGCGGCTCCTCGCCGACGCCGGCTGACGGCGCGGACGACGGCTCCGGCGAGATCTCCGATCCCGGCTCCGCGGCAGACGACGTTACGTCGGTCGTGGTGACGATCGCCATGGCGTCGGACTGCAGCGGCGTGACGGTCGCCAGCGCCGTGACCGCGGTGAGGCTCGCCACGGCGGCGACGTCGCCGGGGGACGGCGGTGTATCCGGGCGTTCGTCGTCGAGCACGGGTTCCGGCTCGGCGGGGGTGGCCGGTGCGCTCTCGGTCCAGGGGACGAAGGCGTCGAAGGCGGCCCAGAACTGTTCGCGGTAGCGATCCCGCTCCTTCAGGATCTCGTGACGGGCGCCGGGGATGGTCAGGACGTCGGTCGTGGCGGTGCGGGCGGCGAAGCGATCGATGGCGGCGTTCGACACCACCCGGTCGTCGCCGGCGGCGACCAGCAGGCTCGGCAGGCGCCAGACCTCCAGCGCCTCGGGGGCGAACACCCGATCGATGGCGTCGAAGGCGGCGGCGAGCCAGCCGACGGTGGGCGAACCGATCGCCACTTCGGGATGGTGCCAGGAGAATTCGGCGTCGCGGGCGTGGCGATCGGCGTCGGAGGTGAGGAAGTTCGTGGCGAAGGGTGTGACGTGGATCGGCGTCGCGCCGCCGCCCGGCACCCAGTCGCGACCGAGGCCGACACCGCGCAGCAGGCGGGCGAGCGGCCGGGCGAGCGTCTCCCCCGGCCCCATGCGACCGAGGCCGAGGAAAGGCGCGGTGAGCACCATGCGACGGACGTCGCGGGCGAGGCGGGTCGCGTTGGCGATCGCCACCAACGCGCCGGTCGAATGGGCGAGGACGTACCAGGGTTTGGGAAAGCCCGCGGCGACGAGGCGCAACACCGCGTCGAGGTCGAAGTCGTAGGCGGCGAGGGTGGCGACGTGGCCCTTGCGCGGATCGCCGAGCAGCCGCTCCGAACCACCCTGACCGCGCCAGTCGAAGGCGACCACCGAGAGACCGCGGGCCTGGAGGTCGCGGACGGTCTCGACGTAGCCCTCGAGGTATTCGGCGCGGCCCTGGAGGAGGATCACCGTGGCGCGCGGGCGCGGGGCGTCGAAGGTCGCCCAGCGCAGGCGGACGCCGTCGGCGGTGGTGACGAGGCCGCAGCGGGCGCCGGGCGGGGCGGGTTCGCCGGGCCGTTCGATCAGGTGGTCGACGACGTCCATCCCTCATCCCCCGAGGTCGCGCCGGGCGCGTATCGTGGTCTCGAGCGCCCGCATCGGCGCTCGATCAGAAGTACCCCGGCGCGCGCGGGGCGACAACGGCGGCCGGGCCGGGCGGGAGGCTCGAATTCCACGGCGCCCCCTCTTGAAAGACGTCGACGGCCTTCCCAACTCACTTCGCGTGGATGCCGGAAGGATCCACGACGAAACCGAAGACCTCGCCTCGCGGCGCGACGGGCCGGAACGGACGTCGACCATGGCGTGAGCAGAGGAGGTTTCGTCGATCGTCGTCGCTCATTTCTTCGGAGGACACACCATGCGTATCGACTTCTCTCCGCTCTATCGTTCCACCGTCGGTTTCGATCGGCTGTTCTCTCTGATGGACGCCATGGGGGCGTCGGAGACTTCGCAGCCGTCGTATCCGCCCTACAACATCGAGCGGACGGGCGAGAACGCCTATCGCATCACCATGGCCGTCGCCGGGTTCGGCGAAGCCGACCTCGGGCTCGAGGTCAAGGAGAGCACGCTCCTGGTGAAGGGCGAAAAGGCGGCGTCCGAGGAGAACAAGGAAATCCTGCATCGCGGCATCGCGTCGCGCAGCTTCGAACGGCGCTTCCAACTCGCCGATCACGTCGTCGTCCAAGGGGCGCGGCTGGAGAACGGCCTGCTCCACATCGATCTCGTGCGAGAGATCCCGGAGGCGATGAAGCCGCGCCGCATCCCGATCTCCGCGCCCGCCGCGGCCAAGACCATCGAAGCCCAGGTCGCCGTCCCGACGGTGGAAGCGGCCTGACGCAGACAAACCACCCCGCGCCGGATCGCCCCGAAGCCCCGATCCCCCAGATCCGGCCGTGGTGAGCCCGATCGCCCCCCGATCGGACACCCCGGAGCCGCCCCGCTCGTCGAAAGACGGGCGGGGCGGTCTTCGTTCGCGGGGCGCTCGTCCGAGCCCGGCCGGCGGGCCGCAATGCGCGCAGGGCCGGTTCGAGACGGAGGGCATTCTCAGACGGGCTCGAAACCGCTATGGGTTCGTCGCAACCGTCCGACCCGACCTTCCGTCGGGCCCCACTATCGAGTGCCCGTCTTGATCCGCCACGTCGTCCTCTTCTCGGTCCGCGATCCCGCCGATTTCGACACGGTCGAGGCGGGACTGAAGATCCTCGAGTCCAATCCGCACGCCGATCGCCTCGCGGTCCGGCGCAATCTGCGGCACGACGGGCTGTCGGGTGAGATCGATCTCGTCGTCTACGGCGAGTTCGCCGACGAGGCGGCGCTCGAGGCCTACAAGGCGCATCCGACCTACGAGCAGTCGATCGCGGCGGTGCGGCCGCTGCGCGACATCCGCATCGTCGTCGACTTCGATCTCGACTGAGTGGCTCAGCCGTCGAGCGTGGCGAGGAAGGCGTCGACCTCGGCCGACGTCGTGGCGAAACTCGTCACCAGCCGGAAGAGCGCCTCGCCGTCGGCGGGGCGGTCCTGCGGCGCGAGACCCGTGGTCGACCAGTCGTAGAAGCGGGCGCCGGCGGCGGTGAGCCGGGCGGCGGTGGCGGGCGTCATGACGACGAAGACCTCGTTGGCTTCCGGCTCCCAGGCGAGCCGGGCCTCGCGCGCCGCGCGGATGCCGGCGGTGAGCCGGTCGGCCATGGCGTTGGCATGGGCGGCGAGATCGAGCCAGTGGCCGCCGTCGAGCCAGGCCTCGAACTGGGCGGCGACGAAGCGGTGCTTGGAGATCAGGTGGCCGGCGCGCTTGCGGCGGAAGGCGAGTTCCTCGCGTTTCCCGGGCACGAACGACACGATCGCCTCGGCCATGGCGCAGCCGCCCTTGGTGGCGCCGAAGGACAGGACGTCGACGCCGGCCTTCCAAGTGATCTCGGCCAGTGAGCAACCGAGCCGGGCGACGGCGTTGGCGAGGCGGGCGCCGTCCATGTGGAGGGCGAGGCCGTGGGCATGGGCGACCTCGGCGAGCGCCGTGACTTCGGCGACCGAGTAGATCCGGCCGCACTCGTTGGCCTGGGAGATCGACAGCACCGCCGGTTTGCCGTGGTGGACGCCGATCGGCCAGGTGGCGAGGCGGGCGGCGAGATCGGCGGCGTCGAGTTTGCCGAAGCGGCCGGGGAGGCCGACGGTGCGGGTGCCGGCGAAGAACTCCGGGGCGCCGCATTCGTCGACCGCGAGATGGCCTTCCTCGTGGATCAGCAGTTGGCCCCAGGGGGGCGAGAAGGCGGCCACCGAGAGGGCGTTCGCCGCCGTGCCGGTCGTCACCAGGACGACGTCGACCTCGCGGTCGAAGACCAGCGCGAAGCGGGCGTCGAGCCGTCGCGTGATCTCGTCGTCGCCATAGGCGGGGAGGGGGCCGGCCGAGCCGGCGGCGGTGAGGGCGGCGAGCACCTTGGGCGAGGCGCCCGCCCAGTTGTCGGAAGCGAAGATCATGGGCGCAACCCTCGCATCGCCGGCGCGGCGGCGCAAGATGCGGGCGGCGAGACCGGGGCTCGTGGTCCCGAGCCCCGCGGCGCGACGACGCATCCACGGACGAAATGGTCGAATCTCGAGCAGAGCCCGGAAAACTGCCGCTTGCGAGTGTTTCCAATTTCTGCGATGTTCCGCTCGGACGAAATAGGACAGCATTATTGACCTATTTCGTCACGACGAAGAAAAGACGGCGGATTTCCGCGGTTTTCTCTCTCGTTCCCGCAGCCCGATCGGGGCTCCGGCGGCGATCTCACCGGGAGGTGGGGGCGTCCGGCCCGGATCCTGCGAAGGCGGCGGGCCCTGACGAGTGGGCCTCTCGTCGACTTCGGGCTCCTGCCGCCGCCTCGTGAGAGGCCGGTGACCGGGGCCGGTGTCGTCGGAGCGACCAGAAGACACGAGCCGCGCGGCGCGCGGCGAAACGCGAGGATGGATCCCATGGAACGGATCTCGTCGGAAGGCTTCCCGAGCATCGAGGCTCTCGAAGCGACCGTCACCCCGAAGACCGCCGCGAGCGCGGGCGACGCCACGGCGTCGGCTCTGCCGCCGGCGCAGGGCATGTTCGATCCGGCCGAGAACCGCGACGCCTGCGGCG
>ERZ1645187.781-NODE-781-length-31196-cov-72.375357_pt1 | contig 31196 bp, 29 predicted proteins | sample MGYA00575352_ERZ1645187 | MGnify/ENA primary metagenome ERZ1645187 (study PRJEB40837, sample SAMN11349314) | freshwater sediment metagenome | isolation source: river sediment | host: Sediment | place: India: Wazaribad , New Delhi | collected 2017-02-21 ... | reverse complement strand
AAGCGGCATGACCAGCCTCGCCGAACTCGCCCGCATCGTCGACGAAGCGGCCCGCGCCGCCACCGCGATGCGGTGAAGGGGCGGGCCGGCTCCGAAATCGAGTGAAGACCAAGCGCGCGATTGCCGCGGCGATCTCGGACCGAGGTCGTCGAACACGGGCGATCGGAAGCCGCGAGCACGAACGGGAGTGAAGACGCCATGCTCGGAAAGATGATGCACCAGCCGCTGACGATCTCGAGTCTCGTCGCCCACGCGGCGCGATATCACGGGGGCACCGAGATCGTCTCGGTCGAGACCGACGGCGCCACGCAACGCAGCGACTGGGCCACGGTCGAACGCAATGCCCGTCGGCTCGCCTCGGCGCTGCGCCGGCTCGGCCTCGAGGAGGGGGACCGCTGCGCGACGATCGCCTGGAACAACCGCCGCCACCTCGAAATCTATTTCGGCGTGTCGGGCGGCGGCATGGTCTGCCATACGATCAACCCCCGGCTCTCGCCAGAGACGCTGATCTACATCATGAACCATGCGGAAGATCGGGTCCTCTTCGTCGACACCACCTTCCTGCCCGCCGTGTCGAAGCTGCGGCCGCTGCTGAAGACGATGCGCCATGTCGTGTCGATGGGGCCGCGGGACGATCAGGCGGCGCAGGCGTTGGACGGACTGCTGTTCTACGACGAGTTGATCGCGGAAGGCGACGCGGCGTTCGACTGGCCGGACCTGGACGAAGGCATGGCCTCGTCCCTCTGCTACACCTCGGGAACCACCGGCCATCCGAAGGGGGTGCTCTACAGCCACCGCTCGACGGTGTTGCATTCGCTGGCCGCCAATGGTCCGGACGGAATCGCGATCTCGGCGCGCGACACGGTGATGCCGGTGGTGCCGATGTTCCACGTCAACGCCTGGGGCGTCCCCTATATCGCGGCGGCCCAGGGCGCCCGGCTGGTGCTTCCGGGTCCGAAGCTCGACGGCGAGAGCCTGGCCCGCGTCATCGACGGCGAACGGGTGACGCTGGCTCTCGGCGTGCCGACCATCTGGATGGGGCTCCTGTCCGCCTTGCGGAGCGGCCGTCACTCCACCGCCGGCCTCACCCGGACCATCGTCGGGGGATCGGCCCTGCCCGCGTCCATGCTCGCCGCCTTCCGCGACGAGTTCGGCATCGAACTCGTCCATGCCTGGGGCATGACCGAGACGAGCCCCCTCGGCACCCTCAACCAGCTGCTGGCCAAGCACCTGCACCTGCCGACGGCCGAGCAGAACGACCTGCGCCTCGGGCAGGGCCGTCCGCCGTACGGTGTCGAGCTGCGCATCGTCGACGGGAGCGGAGCCGCCCTGCCGCGGGACGGCCGAGCGGCCGGGAGCCTCCAGATCCGAGGGCATTGGATCGTCGACGGCTATTACGGCATGGACGAGAATGCGCTCACTGCCGACGGCTGGTTCGACACCGGTGACGTCGCCACGCTCGACGTCGACGGCTTCCTGGTCATTCGCGATCGCTCGAAGGACATGATCAAGTCCGGCGGCGAATGGATCTCCTCGGTCGAGTTGGAGAACATCGCGATCGGACATCCGGCGATCGCCAATGCGGCGGTGATCGGCGTGCGCCATTCGAAGTGGGACGAGCGCCCGATCGTCGTCGCCGTGGCCCGTGAAGGAGCCGAGGTCGATGCCGAGGCGTTGCGTGACCACTACGCCCGCATGGTCCCTGCGTGGCAGATCCCGGACAGGGTCGTCTTCGTCGACAGTCTACCGCTCGGTGGAACCGGCAAGGTTCTGAAGACCATGCTCCGCGACACCTACGCCGACATCCTGATCGAACCGAGCGGCGACGAGGCGTGAAGGCGAAGCGCCGCGCGAATCGTTCGCCGGACGCAAATCCGAGATGCCTTTCGGCAGGGGAACCGGCTTCACCGGTGGCCGCCCCGCCGTGACCGCGACCTCTCCGGGAAGACCCGGCCGACCCGCCGTACGCGAAGGGCGAGATCGTCGTCGGCGAAGCGCTCGGCGAAGATCTTCCGAGGGCAGAAGAGATTCTCGCAACGGAACCGCCGAACGACGACGTCGAGTACGACGTTGCAGCCGCCGAGGGGAAGGTCGGCGCCGCGGCGCCGATCGCGACTGTGGACATGCTCCGTCGTCGAGCCGCGCAGCGGGCAGCGCGCTCGGCAGGCGGTGGCGCGAAGGACGAACGTGAAGCCGTTGATCCATGACGCCGATTCCTTCTCGAACCAGCGTCGATCGGACCCGCGGCATCGTCCCCCCAATGCGCCGAGGGGTTCGAAGAACAGGCGAGGTTCACCGCGCCTCGGGTCGCGAGTCTGCGAGGGCGCCCGCCGAGTGCTCCGACCGATCGCGCCGGAGAAGGCGAGCGCGATCGGGGTTGGCAGGCATGGCCGGTGGGCGACGGCGTGGGCGGCGAGCGCGCGCAGCCACGGCGGTGCGACCGGGCGCACCAACCGATCGTCGAGCGACACCATGGCGACGGCGGCGCCGGGCTGGCCCTGGCGCGCAGCACGGCCTCGTCTCGTCAGCGGTCGGTGCAGGAGATGCACGGATCGACGGAGGCCTGGATGATCGCCAGATCGGCGAGCTGTTGGCCGGGCACCATCGCCTCGATCGCCGGGATGTTGACGAAGGACGGGGTGCGGATCTTCACCCGCGCCGGGGTCGGTCCACCGTCGGAGACGACGTGGTAGAGCACCTCGCCGCGCGGCGCCTCGATGCGCACCGTCGCCTCGCCGGGGGGAATCGTCGGCCAGCCGTCGAGCGCGGCGAGCGGCCCGTCCGGCATCGCCGCCGCCGCCGCCTCGATCAGGCGGATGCTCTCCAGCATCTCCTCGACGCGGACGACGACGCGGGCGAAGACGTCGCAGTCGGTGCGGAGCGACGGTGTGAAGCCCAGTTCGGCGTAGGCGAGATAGGGCTCGTCGCGACGGACGTCGATGTCGAGGCCGGAGGCGCGGGCGACCGGTCCGACCACGCCCCATTCGATCGCCTGGTCGCGGGTCAGCGGGCCGACGCCGACGAGGCGGGCACGCGCCGTCGGGTTGGCGGTGAAACCGGGGACGACGACCTCGGTCAGCCTGCGCCGCAGGTCCGCCATGGCGGCGACCAGATCGGGAAGCCCACCGAGGTCGCGATTGACGCCGCCGACTCGGTTCATGCCGTAGTTGACGCGGTTGCCGGTCAGCCGCTCGAGCTGGTCCATCACCGTCTCGCGGGCGGCGTAGCACTCCATGAACAGGGTGCGGAAGCCGATGTCCTCGGCGCCGATGCCGGCCCACAGGAGATGGGAGTGCAGCCGCTCCAGTTCGGCGACGATGGTGCGGACGAACTCGGCCCGCTTCGGCGCCTCGATGCCGGCGATCTTCTCCGCCGCCATGCAGAAGATCATCGAATGGGTGTTGGAGCAGATGCCGCAGACCCGTTCGACCAGGGTGACGACCTCCATCCAGTTGCGCTTCTGGCAGAGGAGCTCGATGCCGCGGAAGGAGAAGCCGACTTCGATGGTGGCCGAGCGCATGATCTCGCCGTCGCACACCGCTTTGACCTTGAAGGGCTCTTCGAGCGCCGGATGATAGGGGCCGATGGGAATGGTGTAGGACATGGGGATCACTCCGAGAGATCGGCGGCGGGGACCGGAGCGGACGGGCGGCGGGCGCCGCACATCGGCCCACGCATCATTCCGGTGGCGAAGCCCTCCGGCCGCATCAGCGGGGAGAGATCGGGGTGGCCGGGGAAGGCGACGTCGAAGAGGTCGTGGATCTCGCGCTCGGCCCAGACGGCGGGTTTCAGATGGGGCGCGAGCGAAGGCAGCGATCGGCCGCGGCTCACCACCGCGACGTCGACGAGACGATCGAGCGCCACGAAGTGGTAGACCATCTCGGTCTCGCCCTCGGGGGCGAGCGGCGTTCCGGTCACCGCGCCGAGGCGCAGGCCGAGCCGGGCCACGGCGGCGGCGAGTGCCGCCGGCTCGAGGTGGTCGAGGTCGATGCGTAGCGAATTGGCGCTGGCGCGGACGCCGGTGACACCGGGCAGGTCGGCGAAGGCGGCCGGTAGGGTGACGGCGGTCATGGTTCTTTCCTCCCCTCCTCGCCGCGCGGCGCGGCCGGGCCGAGGAAGCCGTCGCGGATGCGGGTGCCGGACATGCGGCGGCGACAATCCTCGCAATAGTCGCGCTCTTCGGCGGCGATGCCCTCGAGCGCTCCGCTCAGCATCTCCGCCTGCATCGACACCGGCATCGGTACGTGGTGTCGGCCGCAGCGGCTGCACGGGACGAGCGGCGTCTCGTCGACGATGCGGACCTCATGGCCGCGATCGGCGGTCTCTGGCGCCGCCGCCTCGAGCGCGATCGCCCGGCTCGGGCACCAGATGGCGCAGAGGCCGCAATAGGAGCAGGAGCCGGAGAACCATTCCCACACCATCGCCCGCTCGCCGTCGGGGCCGACGGTGATCGCCTTCGGGGCGCAGACGTGGGCGCAGGTGCCGCAGCCGGTGCACAGGCCCGCGTCGTGAACGAGCAGGCCGCGTAGCCGCGGCGGCGCCGGCAGCCGAGCGTCGGGCGCCCGAGTTCGGCCGGTGTCGAACAGGTTGGCCAGGACGGCTCTGATCATGCCCATGGCGGTCTCCTCACGGCACGAGGCCGGCGGCGAGTGCGGCGACCGACGCCGCCCCGCCCCAGATCCAATAGAAGCGGAAGGCCTGCGGCAGGCGCAGCCGCGCGGTGACCGCCGACAGGAACGACAGGCCGAGGAGCAGGGCGAGGCCGACCCCGACATAGACGGCGAGGGCCGCCGTGATCCCCGCCGGAACCGGCACGAACAGCGCCACGAAGAGTTCGGTCAGCACCACCACCTCGAGCGCGTGGGCGAGCTCGAAGATCCCCAGCAGCGGCCCGGAGTATTCGATCAGGCCGCTGGCGACGATCTCGCTCTCGGCATTGGCGATCGAGAACGGGTTGAGCTTCAGCCGGGCGGGCAGCGCCATCAGAAAGGCGATGCCGGCGACGACGTGGACGAGGCCGAAGGGCAGCGCGGCGATCGCGCCGAGATCGAAGCTGCCGGCGGCCTCCGCCATGGCGACGATCGAGGCGAGGAAGGGCAGGTTGTAGGCGAGCGACATCAGCGCCTCGCGCATGGCGCCGACCTCGCCGTAGACCGAGCGGCCGACGTAGCCGGCGACCACCTCGGCGATGACCGGCACCTCGAGCAGGAAGATCAGCACCATCACGTCGCCGGGCAGGCGCGGAGCCGGATTGCCCGGCATCGGCATCAGCACGAGGGCGGCGGCGGTCGCCGCGAGTGCAAGCATCGGCAGCACCACGAAGGCGACGCGGTCGACGCCCTCGGGAATGACCGCGCGCTTACCCATCAGTTTCATGAAGTCGAAGAAGGGCTGGAAGAACGGCGGTCCGACGCGGCCCTGGAGCCGGGCGACGGTCTTGCGCATCAGCCACAGTTCGAGCCAGGCGAGCGGCGCGGCGAGAAGGAGGCCGGGCCAGACGAGAAAGGCGACGGCATAGGCGAGGACGGGGGTCACGACGCCCTCCTTTCGAGGCCGGCGGCGGCCGTGACGGCGCGCGCGGCGATCTGGTCCTGGGTGGCGCCGGCGCCGAGGAGTTCGGCGGCCCGGGCGATGCCCTCCAGGATCTGGTGCGGCCGCGGCGGGCAGCCGGTCACCCAGACGTCGACCGGGATGACGGTGTCGAGCGAGGCGCCGAGCACCAGCGGGCTCTCGGCGAAGACGTTGCCGCTCGCCGGGCAGGAGCCCAGGCCGACCACCGCCTTGGGGCTCGGCATCTGTTCCCACATCGACAGCACCGCCTGGCGCGACCGCTCGGTCAGCGTGCCGGAGACGACGAGGATGTCGCAGTGCTTCGGCGTGCCGTGGACCTGGATGCCGAGCTGTTCGGCGTCGTAGCGCGGCGAAAAGATCGGGGTGACCTCGATGTCGCAGCCGTTGCAGGAGCCGGCGTTGAGGCGGCAGATCCACGGCGAGCGACGACGGGCGACGGAGAGGACACGATCGAGAAGACCCATGGCTCACCTCGAGGTCGGGGCGAGGGCGACGTGGGTCGCCGGGCTCGCGGGTTCGAAGAAGCGCGGCGTCAGGCCGGTGGCGGCGACGGCGAGGGCGACGGCGAGGAGAACGCCGCGCGCCGGCATCGGCGTCGAGGCGGCGATTTCCTCGCCCGCGGGTCCCAGCCAGATCCGGTGTAGGGCCCGGACCATGACCAGGAGCACCAGCGAGGCGGCGGCGAAGGCGATCGCGGTCATCGCCCAGCCCCCGACTTCGGCCGCGGCACGGAACAGGCGCCAGTGGGCGGCGAAGGCGAGCGACGGCGGCAGGCCGACGAGGGCCGCGGCGCCGACCATGAACACACCGCTGGCCATCGGCAGCCGGCCGGCGAGGCCGCGGACGTCGGTGATCGTGAGCGGGCGGCCGAGCGCGGTCTCGCCGCAAGCGACGGCGCCGTAGATCGCGGTGACCGCCAGCGCATGGCCGAGGATGCCGAGGCCGACACCGGTGCGGGCGACGTCGTCGGCGGCGACGAGGCCGAGGAGGAGGAAGCCGGCATCGACCACGCCGGCGAAGGCGACGATCGCCTTGAGGTCGGTCTCGGCGACCGCCAGCAGCGCGCCGCCGAGGAGCGAGGCGACGGCGAGGCCGCCCCACAGGCCGGCGTGACCGACGAAGACCCAGGGGGCGAGATCGCGCAAGGTCGCGAGATCGGCGAGCACGCCGGCATCGACGATACCGAAGATCAGCACCAGCGAGGTCGCCGACGCCGACCTCGCCGTCGCCGGCAGCCAGAAATAGAGCGGCACGAGGCCGAGCTTCAGGCCGAAACCGAGGACGAAGAGGCCGGCGGCGAGACCATCCCACGGGGCGGCGGGGCGATGGTGACCGAGACCGGTGAGGGCGAAGCCGAGGCCGACGGCGACGATCGCCGGGAGGAGGGCGGCGGCCCACAGCCGCGCCGCGGCGCGGGCGGCGGGGTCGCGGCCGGCGAGGACGAGGCCGAGGGCGGCGATCTCGGAAGCGGCGGCGAGGCCGAGGCCGACGATGCCGTGACCGGCGAGGCGGCCGAGCGTGGCCGAGGCGATCACGGCGAGCGCCGCGATCCACCAGCCCCGTCCCTCGTTGCCGAGGGCGGCGGCGAGCACCAGCCCGACGAGGCCGACCGCCAGACCGAGGAGGAGGAGAGAGAGGTCCATGACGATGTCCTTGGCCGACGGTTGCGGTTCAGCCGAGGCCGATCGCCGCCGCGACGGCGAGGCCGGAAAGGAGAACGACGGCGAGCGGGCGGCGTTCGGTGAGCGGCGCCACGGCGGCACGGCCGGCGTCGGCGAGACGGGTGGTCGAACCCCACAGTCGGAACCAGACGCGGTCCGGATCGAGGGCGTAGATCGGATGGAAGGCTTCCTCGGCGAGGCCGGCGAAGTCGACGGCGCCGGGGCGATCGCCGGCCGGCAGCGGCTCGCCGCCGGTGAAGACCGCGACCGCGCGGGGCGACGGTGCGGCGGCGAAGTGCCAGGCCATCCAGGCAATGGCGAGGGCGGCGGCGACCAGCGAGGCGCCGACCGTCAGGCCGATCGAACCGCGCCCGGTGGCGACGCCACCCCACGAGGTGCCGACGGTATCGGCGAAGCCGAGGCCGTGCGTCGCCGGGGTCACCACCCAGTCCATCAGGATCTGCGGTGCCAGACCGAAGGCGACGCAGCCGGCGGCCATCGCCCCCATGCCGAGGAGCATGCCGGGGCTCGCCTCGTGGACGTGCACGCATGCGAGCTCGGCCGGCATCGGGCCGAAGAAGCAGTTGACCGAGGCCTTGAGGAAGGAGAAGGCGGTGAGGATCGAGCCGATCCAGCCGGCGACGATCAGGAAGACGAGCCCCTTGTCGAGCGCCGCGCCGAAGATCAGCCACTTGGCGACGAAGCCGTTGGTCAGCGGCACGCCGGCGATCGAGGCGGCGGCCACCACCCAGATCAGCGTCGTCCACGGCATCTTGGCGGCGAGACCGCCGAGCCGGGTCAGATCGCGGGTGCCGGTGGCGTGCTGCACCGAGCCGGCGCACATGAAGAGCGTGCCTTTGAAGAGTGCGTGGCTGAGGCAGTAGAACAGGCCGGCGGTGACGCCGTAGCCGGTGCCGATGGCCAGACCCGCCACGACGTAACCGAGCTGGCTGACGGTGTGGAAGGCGAGCAGCCGCTTCAGATCGGTCTGCTTCAGCGCGAAGATCACGCCGGCGAGGATGGTCACCGCGGCGACGGCGGCGAGCGGCGTGCCGAGATCGACGTTCCACGGGCCGATCGAATACATCCGGGCGATGAGATAGACGCCGGCCTTGACGTAGCAGGCGGAGTGCAGGAGCGCCGACACCGGGGTGGGCGCGTTCATCGCCTCGGGGATCCAGGTGTGGAGCGGGAAGAGCACCGACTTGGCCATCGCCGAGACGATGAGGAGCGCCGCGACGCCGACGGTGAATCCCTGCGCGAGCTTCGGGTCGGCCCAGTCGAGCGTGCCGGTCCTGAGCTGCAGGAGGACGATCGCCACCAGGAAGCCGTAGCCGGCGACATGGGTGATCACCAGCACCTTGCGGGCACCGTCGACCGCCGCCTTCTGAGTGTACCAGAAGCCGACCAGAGAATAGGAGCAGAGGCCGATCACCTCCCAGGCGACATAGGCGACGAGGAGGTCGGCGGCCGAGGCGAGGACCAGCAGGCCGGCGATGAACACCAGCATTGTGGCGTAGAAGCGGGTGCCGCCCTGTCGTTCGTCCTCCATGTAGCGGATCGAGAAGGTGAGGATCGCCGCGCCGGCGAAGGTGCCCATCAGGGTGAAGAGCATGGCGAGCCCGTCGACCCGCAAGGCGAGCGCGGCGCCGGCGTCCCAGACGGGCGTGAGCGTCGCGGTGAGCACTTCGCCGCGCATCGTGGCGGGCAGCACGGCGAGCGCTGCGACCAGGGCGCCGACCGTCGCGAGGGCGGCCAGCCGCCCCTTCCACAGGGTCGAGGCGAAGGGTGCGATGAGGATCTGCAACGCCGCGCCGGCGAGGAGGGCGACGACGGGAAGGACGACGGGATCCATCGTGTGGAACTCCCTTCAGCCTCCGGCCAGCGGAGGAAAGATGTCGACTTCGGCGACACCGTCGAGCGAACAATCGAGCCCGCCGCGGTCGCGCACGTCCTTGCCGTCGAGGAGGACGGCGACGAACGGCGCGAGGGCGTCGCCGACCATCACCCACTTGGCGAAGGGTTCGTCGTAGCGGGCGACGAGGTCGTGCATCAGCGTGCGGACATCGGGGGCGGGACGGGTCCAGACCTCTTCGCGCTTCCCCGTCGCATCGCGCAGCAGGGCGAAATAGCGGACCTTCATCGCGGCTCCCTCTCGGTGTGGCGACCGGGCGCGACGGATCGCGCCCGGTCGATCTCGGCTCAGGCGAGTTCGAGCTCGGCGAGCTTCTCCTCGGTCGGACGGCCGGCGTCGTCCCAGCCGCGCACCGCGTAGTACTTCGGCATCATCTCCTTGACCCGGCTGACCGAACCCTTGGACGGGCCGGTCGGCATCGGCTCTTCGGTCATGCGCGGCGGCAGGGCATCGTCGGCGGCGGTGAAGCCGGCGCGGTTGTTCCACAGACGCTCGAGGTTCCAGACGCGCTCGCCGCACTTGATGAAGTCGTCACCGGAGTAGGCGACGCCGGTCAGCGCCGAGAGCATCGCCGCATAGTCGTCGGCGCCGATGCCGAAGGTGGTGAACAGGCAGGCGCCGGACGAATCGATCGCCGCCGTCAGGTTCTGGAACAACGCCACCAGCTCGGGTTTGCCCTCGGTCGCGTCCTTGTCGAACTTCACCGGCACGCCGAGCACTTCCGGCGAGATGGTGTAGCCACGGACATGGCAGCCGCCGCGGTTGTTGGTGGCGTAGTTGAGGCCGATGCCCTGGACCGCGCGCGGTTCGTAGGCCGGCATCTCCTGCTTCTTGGCGGTCATCGACAGTTCGGGATGGCCGTAGATCGAGGCGAGCCGCCAGGAGCCGAGCGCCAGCTTCTTGCCGAAGCCCTCGCCGACGCCGGTGAGCCGCACCGCCTCGACCATCGCCTCGGCATTGCCGGGCGAGAGATCGAGACCCTCGGTGTCCTTCAGGGTGATGATGCCCTTGGAGAACATCTCGACGGCGCAGGCGACGGTGCCACCCATCGAGATCGTGTCGAGGCCGAGTTCGTTGCACCAGTAGTTGGCCTTGGTCACCGCATCGAGGTCGTCGATGCCGCAATCCGGGCCGAAGCCCCAGGCGGTCTCGTATTCGGGGCCTTCACCCTCGCCCTTGTATTTCGGATTGGTCACCTTGGTGCCGCGGCCGCAGGAGATGATGCAGGCGAAGCAGCCGCGCGGCCGCTGCAACTGTTTGGCGGCGAGGCTCTCGCCGCCGACCTTGTCGGCGGTCGGGAAATGGCCGGTCTGGAAGTTGTTGGTCGGAAGGCCGCCGACCGAGTTGAGGATGTTGACCAGCACGTCGGTGCCGTAGAGCCGGAGGCCGGTGCCGCCGACGGGATGTTCCTTGATCTTGCGGCTGGCCTCGCCGCAGGCGGCGACGAAGGCATCCTTGTCGGCGACGTCGACGCCCTGGGTGCCGCGCACGGCGATCGCCTTGAGGTTCTTCGACCCCATCACCGCGCCGACGCCGGTGCGGCCGGCGGCGCGCTGCATCTCGTTCATCACCGAGGCGAAGAGCACCAGCTTCTCGCCGGCCGGGCCGATGCAGGCGACCTTGGCGTCCTCACTGGTCTCGCCGTAGAGCATCTCCGTGGTGGTCGGGACGTCCTTGCCCCACAGATGCGAGGCGTCACGCAGCTCGACCGCGTCGTCACAGATCCACAGGTAGGACGGTTTCGCCGCCTTGCCCTCGAGGATCACCACGTCCCAACCGGCGAACTTCAGCTCGGCGCCGAAGGAGCCGCCCGAGTTGGAGGCGGCGATGGTGCCGGTCAGCGGCCCCTTGGTCACCACGTCGTAACGACCGGACGAGGGCGCGAAGGTGCCCGAGAACGGGCCCGGCGCGAAGATCAGTTTGTTCGCGGGCGACAGCGGATCGACGTTCGGGTCGACCTCGTCCCACATGATCTTGGTGCCGAGGCCGCGCGCACCGAGATAGTCGCGCGCCAACTGCGGATCGAGACGTTCCGTCGAGATCTTGCCCGAGCCGAGATCGACCCGGAGGATCTTGCCCATCCAGCCGTTCATGACTGAGCCTCCGCGAAAGCGTTCTTGAGTTTGGTGGCGAAGGACTTCTTGCGCGGCTGCACCGCGAGGCCCTCGTCGGCCCATTCGAGCGCCCCGGTCGGGCAGATCCGAGCGCAGGCCGGGTCGCCGTCACAGGTGTCGCACTTCAGCACCGTGCCGCTCATCGCATCCCAGGCGATGTTGCCGAACTGGCAGGCCTGGACGCACATCTTGCAGCCGATGCACTTGGCCGCGTCGTAGTCGACGAGGCCGGTCGCGGTGTCGCGGGTCAGGGCCTTGGGCATGCAGACGGTGCTGCAGGCCGCGTCCTTGCACTGCTGGCACATCATCGGCACCGAGAAGGCCTCACGCTCCCACGCATAGACATGGATGCGCGACGCCTTGACCCGGAAATTGCCTTCGTGCTCGAGTGCGCAGGCCAACTCGCAATTTCGACACCCGGTGCATTTTTCCGGGTGGATGGTCAGCATCATGCCCATCTTCCCACCTCTCTGAGCGTATCGAAGCTCATCTTGTTTACTTCGCGAGAGCCCGAGCGTCGTTTCATCTGGTTTGTTCTTGGTTTTTTGCTTCAACTCTGTACTTTGGTACAAGAGTTTTACGCATTTTCGGAGCAAAGTCGACGAAATGCCCGCCGAGGACATCTGCGAATATTGTAGCTCTTCAAATTTTGCAGTGCTCGAGATCGAATTGCAGGCGTGTCATGCGAATTCGTCTGATGTGACAAAGTGATGCGTGGGCGCGCCGGCGATGACGGGCGCAGCGCGCGAACCCTCACCGCAAGTCGAAAACCAGCGCGATTTCAACAGAATATCGGACACGCCTCGAAGTTCGGGCGACGTTGTGTCTCCGCACGAACAACGCGTTCTTCCGAAGTATTCGCTCCTCCGAAGGTCGAAGGTTGCGTATCGCGGTGGTTCAATCGACTTCGATCGACAGAACCCGCATGCCGTCGCCGGCGAGAATCTCGCCGCCGCGGCCGCCGCAGGCCGGGCAGACCGCGAGGCGGCTCTCGCCGCAGATCAACCCGCCGCAAGACCTGCACCTCATCTCGAGTGCCGGTCGGTCGATGACGATCTCTGCTTCGGCCGCGCGGGTGTCGGCGAGGCACAGCGGCAGACAGAAGCGGATCGCCTCGATCTCCACCGGCGCCGCGACGCCGATCTCCAGCGTGATGCGGCGAACCGCGATGCAGCCCGCGTCGGCGGCGGCGGCCTCGACGAGGTCGGCGATCGATCGGCACAACGACAGTTCGTGCAACGGCTCCCCTCCCCGGCGGGCGCGGCCGCGTTGTGACCGGCCGTCGTCGCAGACCAGCACGAAATCGCCGCCGACGCGAGATCCGTCCCCTGTCGTCGTCCGGCCGCAACGCCTTATGTCCAAGTGAACACGACGCAATTTCCTTGCCGGGATCCTGCGCCTGCGGATAATCCCGGCGAGACGTCGGGCCGCGACGATCGCGACCGTGTGCCGGAGGGGACGAGGGTGAGGCGGGCGCAGGACGACGGGCGGGAGACGGCGGCCGAAGCCGGGGGCTGGCCGCGCGACTGCATCGTCGCCGCCTCGGCCGCGCCGACCGCCGCCGAAGCCGTCGCGGAACTGGCCGAGACCCTGGTCGGCACCGCCGATCTCGGCTTCCTGCTCGTCTTCGCCTCGCCGAGTTACGACCCGCACGAACTCGTCGTGGCGCTCGGCGAGCGGTTCCCCGGGCTGCCGCGGGCCGGCTGCACCACCGCCGGCGAGATCGCCCCCTCCGGCATCACCGAACACAGCGTCGTCGCCCTCGCCTTCCGCCGCGCCCGTTTCGAGGTCGCCTGCGTCGCGCTGGAGGGCCTCAGCCGCTTCGACATGGAGGCCGGCGCCGATCTCGTCGCTGGGCTGCGCCGACGTCTTGCCGCCGGCCGCGGCGACGACCGCTCCGGCGTCTTCGCGGTGACCCTGCTCGACGGTCTGTGCCGGCGCGAGGAACGGATCGTCTCGGCGCTGCATCGCGCCCTCGACGACATCCCGCTGGTCGGCGGGTCCTCGGGCGACGACCTCGCCTTCCACGAGACCTTCGTCTTCTGCGACGACCGACTGCTCGGCGATGGCGGTGTGCTCCTGCTGGTGCGCACCGATCTGCCGTTCCGGGTGTTCAAGACCGACCACTTCGTGCCGACTTCGACCCGTCTCGTCGTCACCGCCTGCGATCCCGAGGCCCGCGTCGTCCACGAACTCGACGCCGAACCGGCCCATCGCGCCTTCGCGGCCGCTGCCGGTTTGCCCGAGGACGGCCTCGATCGGCTCGACTTCGCCGCACACCCCCTGGTCGTCCGCGTCGGCGGCGAATACTACTGCCGCTCCGTCCAGAAGATGAACCCGGACGGCAGCTTCTCCTTCTATTGTGCCATCGACACCGGGGTGGTGCTGACCCTGGCCCGCACCCGCGACATGAGCGAGAGCCTCGACGCGGCGCTCGCCCGGCTGGACGAGGAGCTCGGTGGCCTCGACTTCGTCGTCGGCTTCGACTGCGTGCATCGCCGCATCGAGGCGGAGCACAGCCAGACGCTGGCGAAGATCTCTGAGGTGATGCGGCGCCGGCGGGTCGTCGGCTTCAACACCTACGGCGAACAGTTCGGCGCCATGCATCTCAACAACACCTTCACCGGGATCGCCTTCGGGCGGCCACGGAGCGAGCCATGACCGGCGGCGACGTCGCGACCCCCTCGGCAGTTGAGAACGAGGCGGCGCGCGCCGCTGCGCTGGAGCTGCGCATCGCCCGCCTGGAGAAGATCAACGGGGTCCTGATGGACCGCGTCGAACAGGGCATCGACAGCCAGGTCAACGCCTTCTCTCTGTTCCAGACCGCCATCGGCCTCGAACGCCAAGTCCGCGCCCGCACCGACGAGCTGACCCACACGCTGCGCGCCCTCGAGCGCGCCAATCGCGAACTGGTGCGAGCCAAGGAGGTCGCCGAGCGGGCCGACCGATCCAAGACCCGCTTTCTCGCCCAGGCCGGCCACGACCTGATGCAGCCGCTCAATGCCGCCCGCCTGACGCTGTCGGCGCTGGAGGACGTCCAGACGACCGCCGAGGGTCGCGGGTTGGTGCGCAAGGTCGAGCGCGGGCTCGTCTCGATCGAGGGGCTGCTGAGGACGCTGCTCGACATTTCCCGCCTCGATTCGGGCGTCATGGTGCCCAACATCGCGGCGGTCGCTCTCGGTGAGATCCTCGCCGACCTCGCCGCCGACTTCGCGCCGGTTGCGGCGCGGCGCGGCCTCCGCCTCGACGTCGTGCCGACGGGACTGCACGTCGCCACCGACGCGACCATGCTCACCCGCATCCTGCAGAACCTGATCGGCAACGCTCTCCGCTATACCGAACGCGGGCGGGTGCTGGTCGGCGTTCGTCGGATCGGCGGCGATCGGCTGCGGATCGACGTCCTCGACACCGGTCAGGGGGTTCCCGAGGACCAGCACCGCGCGATCTTCGAGGAGTTTCATCGCGGTCGCACCGCGGCGCCGGACGGCGAGATCGGGCTCGGTCTCGGCCTTTCGATCGTCCAACGCCTCGCCGAGGCGCTCGAGCATCCGATCCGGCTGCGCTCCACCGTCGGGCGCGGCTCGGTCTTCTCGGTCGAGGTGCCGCGCTGCGCCGCGCCGAGCCATGCACCGGCGGTGACCAGCGTGGAGGCGGGGCGGGCCGGTCAGGGATGGGGGCTCGCCGATGCCCTGGTTCTGGTGATCGACGACGACCGCGACGTGCGCGAGGCGACGGTCGAGTTGATCGGCCACTGGTCGTGCCGGGCGATTTCCGCCGCGGACGGTGGCGAGGCCGAGGCGCGGATCGCGGCGATCGGGCAGAGGCCGGACATCGTCGTCGCCGACTATCATCTCGCTCGGGGGACCGGCCTCGACGCCATCCTGCGGCTGCGCCGGGTGTGGGGCGAAGAGGTTCCGGCCGTGGTCGTCACGGCCGATCCGGCCCGGGAGGTCGAGGAGCTTGTCGCCGCCGAAGGGCTGGAACTCCTGCACAAGCCGGTGCGGCCGGCCGAGTTGCGTGCCCTGATGGCCCACCTCCTCGGTTGACCCCGTCAGCGGCGACTCGGGTGGAGCGGATCGGGGATGACCCGATCGGCGTCGGTGAACTGATCGAAGTCGATGCGCGACACCTCGATCACGGCCTGGGTGCGCGAGACGACGTCGAGCTTGCGCAGGATCTCCGAGACGTGGGCCTTGACGGTGGTCTCGCCGACGTCGAGCTCGTGGGCGATCTGCTTGTTGAGCATGCCCTGCCGCAGCATCTGCAGGACGCGCATCTGCTGCGGCGTCAGGGTCGACAGGCGGGTGACCAGATCGGAGGTGCCGTGGGTGGCGGGCGGCGGCGGATTGCGCTGGTGGCCCTCGGGAACATGGACACCGCCGGCGAGCACCGTCGCCACCGCACGGACGATCTCCGCCTTCTTCGCCGACTTGGACACGAAGCCGCTGATGCCGTAGCTCAGCGCCTCACGCACCACGCGCGGATCGTCGAGGGCGGAGACGATCAGGATCGGCAGGCGGGGAAACTGATTGCGCAGCCGCAACAGGCCGTCGAAGCCGGTGGTGCCCGGCATCGACAGGTCGAGCAGGGCGAGATCGTAGCTGCGCCTGAGGCCCGACAGCATGTCCGCAGCACCGTCGATGCCGGTCGCCTCGTGGACCTCGGCCTTGGGATAGGCCGAGCGCAACGCCGACTGCATCGCCTCGCGGAACATCGGATGATCGTCGACGATCAGGAATTTCTGCATGGCGTTGGCTCGTCCGCGAAAATCGCCGTACACATCCGGTGTCGGAGAATTCTGCTGCGATTTCCGACTAACCTCTTCGCCATCGAGCATAGAGGGAACCTGCCGCCGCGTGTCAACCCGAAGGGCCAGTCGGCCTTCGACCGGATTCGTGGACACCGCCGCGAACGAGGTCGTGAAGACCCGATCCGACCGCATCGGCCGCCCGGTCAACGCCCGAGCATCCGCGCCACGCCGTCGACGGCGTGGCGGGCGGTGGCGATCGCCAGACCGGCGCCGCAGCGTTGGCGAACCCAGTCCTGCCCGGCGAGGATCGATCCGGCGGCGAAGAGGCCGGGATGAGCCGGCGTGCCGTCGCGATCGAGCGGGCGGAAGGCGTCGTCGACGACGAGGCCGGCGCGGTTGATCGCGTGGCCGCGTGGGTCGAAACAGTCGTCGCGGTGCCATTCGGCGCGGGTCGCCGGTTGCTCGACGGGCAGGCCGATCAGGGTCTCGACGAGGCCGGTACGCTCCGCCGCGAGGCCGCCGGAGAGGAAGCGGCCGGTCGCCAGGATCGCCGTCTTCGCCTCGACCACCACCTCGCCGAAGTTGTCGCGATAGGCGAGATCGATGCGGTCGGGGCCGAGCTCGGCGCGGGCCGCCTTGTGTTGGGAGACGAGGCGCAGGCCGCGCGCCGGCATCGCCTGTTCGAGGAGCTCGCGCAGGCGCAGGCCGGGCACGGCCGGCGGCATGGTGGGGATCTCGAAGATCGGCAACCCGACGAGTTCCTCCATCGCGGCGTGGACACGATCGGGGGCGTGGACGCCGAGGATCGCCGGAAGGCCGACGCATCGGGCCGAGCCGACGACTGCGCGGATCCGTTCGGCGAGACGTGCGCGGGTGGCGCGGACCTCGAGGGCGCGCGCCATCACCTCCGGATAGGCCTCGGCGCCGCCGTCCAGGTCGGGGAAGCCGACGTGCGCCGCGGTCAGTCCCGGCCATTCGGCGGCGAAGTTGGTGACGAACTCGCGGGCGCTGAAGCCGACGACGCCGACGAGGTCGACGATCACGGTGGGCGTCCTCTCGGCCAGCGCCGTGGCGCCGGCGGCCATGGTCTTCGGGAGGGCGCAGGTGGTCTTGGCGAGGCCGGTCGGCAACAGGGCGCGGACATTGGTGGCGCCGGGCGGGACATAGGCGATGCCGAGGTCGCCGATCGCCTGCGCGAAGCGACGGACCGCCTCCTCGATGGTCGGGCGTGGCAGCCGGGCGAGCGGATGGCCGGGCCAGCGGGCGCCGAGGTCGGCGAGGGCCGCCCAGGGGTCGTGGATCGGTCGGCCGCGATCGTAGCCGAGGAGGTCGATGTAGCCGGTGGTGTAGGAGAGCGCTCCGGCGTGGCCGAGCTGGATCGCGTCGAGGCCGCGATCGAGGCAGAAGACGGCGGCGGCGAAGCCGGCGAGGCCGGTGCCGACGATGCCGACATCGGCGGTGACGCGACGGGGCTCAGCGGTCATTGCGGTTCGCCGTCCTGTCCATGGTGGTCGATGAGGTCGAGGCCCAACAGCCCGCAATGCAGCGTCTCGGCGAGTTCGGCCTGCGGCATCTGCGCTCCCCACAGCACCGGCCGGGTGCCCTTGTAGCGTTCGGCGAGGAAGTCGCGCATCAGCCCCAGCCCCTCGCGGCCGCCGTAGGTGCCGCGGTCGTAGAGATGGGAGGTGACGCGGATCGCGCAGAACGAGCCCTGGCAGGTGCCCTTGCCGATGCGGCTGCGCACCCCGATGGCGCGCAACGGCATCTGCGGCTCGGCGCCGGGCGCCGATTCGAGCACCGCGTCGACGGTCGATTTCGGCACCATCTCGCATTCACAGAGGATGGCATCGGCCGGGTTCCTGGCGGCGATCCAGGCCCGGGCGGAATGGCCGGGCTCGGTCCAGCTCAGCCGTTCGAGCGCCGGCAGCGGCTCGGTGGCGGTCCGGCAGGGCTCGTGGTTGCCGAGGCGGGCGGCGACGAGATCGGCGATACGCTCGGCCATCAGGCGGAAGGTGGTGAGCTTGCCGCCGGCAATGGTGGCGAAGTTGTCGAGGCCCTGGTCGAGATGGTCGAACAGGGTGAAGCCGCGGCTCGCCTTGCGGCCGTCGCCGTCGCCGCCGGAGGGGAGGACGAGCGGCCGGACGCCGGCGAAGGCGCGAATGAAGCGGGTGTGGGCGAGCGCCGGGATCAGCGCCCTGCCCTCTTCGATGTTGCGGTCGACCTCCTCCGGCGTCGGGCGAATGACGTCGAGGCCGGCGATCGTGTCGGAGGTGGTGCCGAGGATCGAGACGGTGCCGCCGGGGACGAGGATGTCGCCGTCGCCGGGGAGACGCAGGCGATTGACGACGCGACGGGTCAGGCGGGTGTTGGCGATGACCAGCGTGCCCTTCGACCAGAGGACGCGGACGTCGTCGCAGCCGGCGAGGCGCGCCACCGCCATCGACCAGGCGCCGGCGGCGTTGACGAACTGGCGGGCGCGGATGGTCACCGCCTCACCGGTGCGGGTGTCGCGGCAGCGGGCGGCGCGGACCCGACCGCCGTCGATGTCGAAGCCGACGATCTCGGTGTGGGGCAGGAAGAGGCTCTCGGCGAGCCGGCGGGCATCGGCGACCTGCTCGATGGTGAGGCGGAACGGATCGACGGTGGCGTCCGGCACCGCATAGGCGGCGATGGCGCGGTCGGAGATGGCCGGCTCCAGGCGGCGGAGGTCGTCGACGTCGAGCGGCTCGCAGTCGATGCCGGCGGCGGCGCAGTGCGCACCGAAGCGCTCGACGAAGCCCGTATCGTCGCCTTCGACCGCGACGAAGAGGCCGCCGCAGTCGTCGATCGCCTGGGGCGCCATGCGCTCGAGGATGCCGCCCTCGATGCGGCATTCGGCGGCGGTCTCGGTGTCGTTCGCCGCGTAGCGACCGCCGCTGTGGAGCAGGCCGTGGTTGCCGCCCGAGGCGCCGGAATTGAGATCGCCGCGATCGACGAGGATCGCCCGGATGCCGCGCAGCGCCAGATCGCGCAGGACTCCGCAGCCGGTGACGCCGCCGCCGATGATCAGAACGTCCGCGTCGTGGATCATTGCGGCAACCCCACGTCCTGGAGATCGGGTCCGAGATACTTGCGCTCGTCGGGGCCGAGGATGCCGAGCGACAGGCAGATCAGCGTCCAGAAATGCACGACGCGATAGGTGCCGCCGTAGTGGTGGGCGAGGTCTTCCATCTGCGAATGGCAGTTGTGGCAGGGGGTGAGGACGTAGGCCGCCTCGGTCGCCGCGATCTGGTCGAACTTGCGCTTGCCGTAGGCGTGACGCAGCTCCTTCATCCCGGCCTGGAGGAAGCCGCCCCCGCCGCCGCAACAGTAGTTGGCGCTGCGGCAGGGTTGCATGTCGACGAAGTTCGCCTCACCGACCAGGGTCTTCGCGACGAAGCGGAGGTCGTCGGCGGCCTCGTCGCCGATCGATTTGCGCACCAACTGGCAGGGATCCTGGAGGGTGAACTTGATGCCTCTGGTGTTCCAATCGGCGTTCACCGGCAGCTTTCCCTCGCGGATCCACTGGGCGTAGTACGTCACCAGGCTGGCGTAGTCGAAGTTCGGCTTCAGCCCGAAGCGCTCGACCCCCTTCCACAGCGTGTAGAAGGAATGGCCGCATTCGGTGTTGATCCAAACCTTGCAGCCGAGCGCGTCGACGGCCTCGACCCGCTTCTCGACCATCGCCTTCCAGGCCGCGTCGTCGCCGGCGAACATGCAGAAGTTCTCGGCCGCCCAGCCGCTGGAGCCGTAGGTCCAATCCGCCCCGACATGGTCGAGGACCTTCCACAGGGGGCGCATCTCCTCGGGTTCGGCAGCGGGCTCGCGGGAGTTCTGATTGATGAAGAAGAAGGCGCCCTTCCTGTCGATCGGCACCGCGATGTGGGCGAAGCGGTCGTCGCTGCGGCGCAGCTCCTCGGCGGTCTCCTCGACGATCTCGACGAAGTCCTCGGGGCTCACTCCCATGGCGCTGGTCGAATCCGACAGCATCTGCGCCTTGCAGGAACGGACGATGCCGGAGGGCTTCCTTTCATCCGGCCACTGCGAGCGGGCGTAGCCGACCAGCACCGAGACGTCGATGTTCATCGGGCAGACCTGGGCGCAGCGCTTGCACTGGGTGCAGGTCCAGATCCACGGGGTCGAGGTCAATTCGGCGTCGAGGCCGAGCATCGCCATGCGGATGAAGCGGCGCGGGTCCATGCCTTCGAGGCCGGACGCGGGGCAGCCCGACGAGCACAGGCCGCAGGCGAGGCAGGAATCGTAGCTCGATCCGGCGGGCAGCAGCCGGTCCGCCACGGCCTTGAAATCGATGGCTGTCGACGCCTGCGACGGGTTCATCGCGAGGTCTCCTCTCCGGCGGGATTCGCCGCCCGGTCACACGTCCTGGCGCCATCATGAGGCGATCCGGGCGCGCCGTCCTTGCGCCAAGTCGTCTTTCGGCTCCGCAGGGCCACACGTTCGACCGCGAGGAGCATGGTCCGGGTCGGCGCCGCTGGGCGCCGGCGAATGTGATCCGCTCGGCGGCAGCGCTCGGCATTTCCTCGTCATATGGACGGATTTCGACTTCCTATTTCTCCCCTCGCGCCGGCCGTTCTAACCATGACGACAGGGTCCGCCGCGGTCCGGTCGGACAGAGTGGAGTCGTCGAATGAATGCTCGTCCGAACGCAACGCCCAACGAACTCCTCCGTCTCCAGAAGATGCACAACGGCGAGAAGGTCGTCGGCACGTTCTCGGCGGCGGAAATGCAGCACCGACAGGACGGACTGCGGCGAATATTGGAGGACATGCGCCTCGACGCGGCACTTCTGACCTCCTACCACAACATCGCTTACTACTCCGACTTCCTCTACTGCTCCTTCGGGCGGCGCTACGCCTTCATCGTCACCGATGCGCGGGCCGTCTCCGTCTCCGCCGGCATCGACGCCGGCCAGCCGTGGCGGCGGACCTTCGGCGACAACATCACCTACACCGACTGGCGTCGCGACAACTTCGCCTTCGCACTTACGCAGGAACTCGGCGGGTGCCGACGCATCGGCATCGAGTTCGACCACGTGACGCTCGAGTTCCGGCGGCTGCTCGACGAGGCCTTCCCCGAAGTGGAGTTCGTCGACATCGGCCGGCCGACCATGTGGATGCGCACCGTCAAGTCGGACGAGGAGATCGCGTTGATCCGCGAGGGTGCCCATACCGCCGACCTCGGCGGCGAGGCGATCCGCGCCGCCATCGCCGAGGGCGTGCCGGAATACGAGATCGCACTGGCCGGGACCCAGACGATGGTCCGCCACATCGGCACGACATTTCCGCATGGCGAGCTGATGGACACCTGGGTGTGGTTCCAATCCGGCATCAACACCGACGGCGCCCACAATCCGGTGACGACGCGGCGGCTGCGGAAGGGCGACATCCTGTCGCTCAACTGCTTTCCGATGATCGCCGGCTACTACACCGCGCTGGAGCGCACGCTCTTCCTCGACCACGCGAGCGACGAGCATCTGCGCATCTGGGAGATCAACTGCGAGGTCCATCGCCGCGGCCTCGAGCTCCTGCGTCCCGGCGCGCGCTGCGGCGACGTCGCCGCCGAACTCAACGAGATCTATCGCTCCTACGGCCTGCTCGGCTACCGCTCCTTCGGCTACGGCCATTCCTTCGGCGTGCTCTGCCACTACTACGGCCGCGAGGCGGGCGTCGAACTGCGCGAGGACATCGACACGGTGCTGAAGCCCGGCATGGTCGTCTCGATGGAGCCGATGCTGTCGATCCCCGAGGGGCAGCCCGGCGCCGGCGGCTACCGCGAGCACGACATCCTGGTCTTGACCGAGACCGGCGCCGAGAACATCACCAAGTTCCCCTTCGGCCCCGAACACAACATCGTGCCGGCCTGATCCGCGCTCTCGAATCGAACGGACGGCGGGCTCCTCGCCCGCCGTCCGTATTCGTCGGTGTCTCGTGCCGCGAGGCGGTCGGCGCGGAGGGAACCGCCGAGACGCCGGCCCCTCCCCTGCCCGCCCGATCAGTCGGTTCCGATGCGGGGGAAAACCCGCTCCGGCGCATAGGTGGCGAAGCTCGACAGGCGCTGAGCGTTGCATTCCGCCTGGAGCCGGCTGCCGGGCACGACCGCCGAGGCGCAGACCAGACGTCGACGATAGTCGTCGGTCACCGGGTTCTCCTCGATGGCGATCGCCGCCAGTCCGGTGACCCGGCCGCCCTGACGCTCGATCAGCCGGATCGCCCCGTCGACCGTGCCGCCGGTCTCCACCCACTGATCGGCGACCAACACGCGGGTGCCCGGCGCGAAGGCCGGCAGGCGCATCTCCATATCCTGGACGCGACCCGAATAGTTGCCGAACTCGACCCGGTCGGTGGCGACGCAGAGCTTGCCGGCCTTGCGGATCGGCAGGAAGCCGCGCCCGGTCCGGGTCGCGATCGCCGAGCCGATGACGAAGCCCATCGCGTCGAGACCGGCGACGACGTCGAAGCGACAGGCGGCGAGATCGGCGACCAGATCGTCGATCAGATCGCGGAAGGCGTCCTGGTTGATGTAGATCGAGGTCGGATCCAACCAGGCGAACTTCGCCCCCTTGGTGTTGGGCGCCATCAGCGCGAGGTACCAGCGATCGTTGCGGGGGCCCTTGTCGATGGCGGTCATGTGGGGATCTCCGAGGCGCGAGTGATGGCGAGCAGACGGGTGAGCCGATCCGGGTCGATCTCGTAGAAGTCCCCGGGCCGGTCGATCCCCGTCGCCACCATGAAACAGTCGACGTCCCGCACGTAGCCGTGCGCGTTGTCGGGCGTGATGCCGGAGGCGACCGCCAGGGGCGCATCGCCGATCGCGGCGCGGAAGGTCGAGATCTTGTCGAGGTCGGCCGCCCGGCCGGTGGCAAGTCCCGAGGTGCAGACGACGTCCATGAAGTCGACCGCCGTCGTTGCCGCCGTGGCGTGGTGCTCCGGGGCGACCTCCCGCTGCTTCTTGAAGCAGGTGCCGCCGAAATAGAGGCCGCTCCATTCCGACCGCCTACGCACGTCGGCGATCGCCGCGGCGTCCCGCTGATCGTCGGCGGGGCGGCGCTCGTCGATGCGGGCGTCGTCGGCCCAGTAGCCGTCGAGCCGCACCCCCTCGCGCGCCAAGTCCCCGAGGCTCGGAAAGGCGTCGAAGCCGGTGGTGGCGAGAAAGTTCACACCGATCCAGGCGTCGGCGAAGCGGGCGCGCACGTCGCGCAGGATCGGCACCAGCTCGGTGCGCAGGAAGTCGTGATTGATCAGGAACACCCCCGGCGCACCGCAGTCGAGGGCGGTCGCCACGTTGCGCTCGGCCTGGACGCCGTCGCGGACGTGGATCACCGGCAGGACGACCGGACCGGTGGAGCGGAAGAGGGCGCGAAATCGATGACGGTTCATGCGAGAAGGCTAGCTCTTGCAAAAACATAATGGGAATTTATTCTCCTGATGATCGCATAAGGAGGCGTGATTGGAGACCGTCAATCTTCCGATCGATCTGCTGCGCACCTTCGTGACGGTGATCGATCTCGGCGGCTACACCCGCGCCGCCGAGGTGCTCCACCGCACCCAGCCGGCGATCAGTCTCCAGATGCGCCGCCTCGAGGAGTTGCTCGGCCGACCGCTCCTGTGGTTCGAGGGGCGGACGCTGCGGCTCACCGAGAGTGGCGAGACGCTGGCGATCCACGCGCGCCGCCTGCTCCACATCAACGACGAGGTGGTCGCCGCCTTCGCCGGAGCGAAGGCGACGGGCGCGCTGCGGGTCGGCCTGCCCACCGACTTCGCCGTGGCCTTCCTGCAGGAGACCATCTCCGACTACGCCCGCCGCAATCCGCTGACGACCTTCGAGATCACCTGCGATCTGTCGTCCCGGATCCGCGATCTCCTGCATCGCAACGAACTCGACATGGCCGTCGCCATCCTCGATCCCGGCTCCAACCCCTATCTCGTGCGGGTCTGGGAGGAGCAGCCGATCTGGGCGGCCTCGCGCGATCACCCGATCGACCCGACCCTGCCGGTTCCGCTCGCGACACACCCGGAGGGCTGCGAATACCGCCGGCGGATGATCTCGGCACTGCGCTCGGTCGGCCGCGACTGGCGCATCGCCTACACCAACCCCGGCATCGCCGAACTCCAGAAGGCGGTCGCGAGCGGCATCGGCGTCACCGCCCTGACCCGCAAGACGCTGCTCGCCGACATGCGGGTTCTGTCCCCCGACGAGAACTTCCCGACGTTGGAGAAGATCGCCATCGGCCTCTTCTACAAGCACTCGCGCCTCAGCACCGCCGGCCGCGGGCTCGTCGGCGATCTGATCGCCGGCCTCGATCACGCCGCGACGCCGCGCCCCTGAGTGCGCCGCATTTCGATAAGCCTGGCTTATGCGGCCATTCAAATCATGAATTTGCGAGATGACGCCGTCTCTCTAGGCTGAGAGGTGGGGCAGAACGCGCGCGCCCGCCGGACGATCCGTGTCCGAGGGTTCGCCGATCGGCGCCGATCCGCAGCGAATGCGGTCGTCACGGAGCCCGCCCACTCGATGTGCACCGAGAATGATGCCTAGATCGAGTGCAGTTGGGTGCGGTTCGAGCAGACGGGGCGGATGAGAGGCTCCTCGGAGCGAACCCACCGTCGGACGGAATTGCGAATGAAATCCGCATCTTGATGCAGTGCAGGAGAGGACGGGGGGAAACTGGCAAGGAAATTGTATGGATCGGATTGCATGCGATCTTTGCATGCGATCATCACCGTCAGTGAAGGGCAGATCCATGCAGAAGACCTTCCTCCCCGATCTCAGCCGTCGCGGTTTCCTGCGTGCCGGCGTCGCCGGTGCCGCGGTTCTCGCCGCCGGTTCGAAGTGGTCGCCCGCCGATGCCGACGAGCCGAACGTGCTCAACTACCTGTCGTGGCCGGGCAACGCCGACCCCTATCTGGTCGGCGAGTTCGAGAAGCAGCACAACTGCAAGATCAAGATCAAGGAATACGTCGGCGGCGATCAGATGCTCGCCGTCATCAATCAGTCGCCGCCCGGCTCCTTCGATGTCGTCCTCGCCGACGCCGAGTACATGCACCTGCTCAAGGCCGCCGACTATCTCGAGGAGCTGGATCCCGGCGACTATCCGCTGAAGGATTTCTGGCCCGAGTTCCAGAAGTTCCCGCTCCACTGGTTCGACGGCAAGCTCTACGGGGTGATGACCGACTTCGGCTATCTCGGCCTGTCCTACAACACCACCGTCTACAAGCCCGAGGAACTCGCCTCCTATGGTGCCATGTGGGAGCCCAAGGCGAAGGGCAAGGTCGGCTTCTTCGACTGGTATCTGCCGGGCATGGGCTGCGTCAGCCTCGCGGCCGGCAACCATCCGCCCTTCGACATCTCGGCCGCCGCCTTCGAGGCGGTGAAGAAGAAGCTCTTCTCGCTGAAGCCGCAGGCCTCGGGCTTCTACACCATCGCCGACATCTTCTCGTCGCTGACCAACCGGCAGGCCCATCTGGTGCCGGGCATCGGCGAATGGATCACTCTCGGTCTGCGCCAGTCGGGCGTGCCGGTCGACACCATCATCCCGGCCGAGGGCGGCCTGCAGTGGACGGAGTCCCTGTCAATCGTCAAGGGAACGAAGAAGCGCGATCTCGCCCGCAAGTTCATCCAGTACACCACCTCGCCGGACGGCCAGGTGCGTCAGGCGACCAAGGTCGACAACAAGAAGTCGATCCCGTCGATCGCCGGCTGGAAGCTGCTCAACGACACCATGCCGAAGGAAGCCGAGATCCTGCGTCTGCAGCTCGACAAGCCCAACGTCATGGACGAGTACAAGAAGGGCCGCATCGCCTTCCGTGAACTTCCCAAGAAGCAGAAGATCGAGGACTGGAACGACGTCTGGTCCGAGTTCAAGAGCCTCTGACGCGAGAGAGGGGAGGCGTGCGATGACACGGCCGTCGATCGTCGAAACGGGCCCAACGGTCCGGCGTTCCAGATCGCTCTATTCCGGTTCGCCGGCGACCCTACCGGTCGCTCTCGGCCTGCCGGTGGCATTGTGGCAGGCGGTGTTCTTCCTCGCCCCCCTCGTCTTCCTGGTGGTGATCACCTTCTGGCAGGTTCGCTCCTTCCGGCTCGAACCCGCCTTCGTCCTCGACAACTGGGTGAAGATCCTGTGGTCGACGCCCTTCCACCGGGCGCTGGTCTACACCCTCGAGGTGGCGGCGACGACCACGGTCCTCGCTCTCCTCCTCGCCTTCCCGCTCGCCTACACCATCACCTTCCGCCTGTCGGAGAAGCTGCGCGACCTCGTCGTGGCGTTGCTGGTGGTGCCGGTGTTCTCGAGTTACGTGCTGCGCATCTACGCTTGGCAGGTGGTGCTCGGCGCGAACGGCGTCGCCAATTCGGTGCTCGATGCGGTCGGCCTGCCCAGGCTCGCCCTGCTCGGCGGCGCCTTCTCGCTGCAGGTCGGTCTCCTCACCCTGACCCTGCCGATCGCCGTGCTGATCCTCGTCTTCGCCCTCGGCGGCGTCGACCGCACCCTCGTCGAGGCGGCGGAGAACCTCGGCTGCCGCCGCCGGCAGGTGGTGACGCGGGTGCTGATCCCGGCGGTCCGCCCGGCCCTGGTGCTCGCCGCCACCACCACCTTCCTGCTCGCCTTCGGCGACTACGTCGGGCCGTTGTTCATGACCGGCTCGAAGCCGCCGGCCCTGTCGATCCTGGTCGTCGACACGGTGAAGTCCGGTTCCCAGTGGCCGCGCGCCTCGGTGGTGGGCGTATCGATGCTGGCGGTGCTCGCCACCGTCTTCGCGCTCGGCCGTCTCCTCGCCAGCCGGCGCCTGCGTCGGAGGGCCGCGTGATGTCCGCACTCGCGCTGCGCCGTCTGTCGCGCACCCTCCAGTACGGGCTACTGGCCGCCTTCTTCGTCTTCGTCGCGACGCCGATGGCGGTGATCGTGGTGTTCTCCTTCGACGCCAACCGCTTCCCCACCATCCCCTGGGGCGGCTTCTCGCTGGTCTGGCATCGCGCCGCCTTCGAGGATCCGATGATCCGCGAGGCCTTCGTCAACAGCGTCCTCGTCGGCCTCGGCACGGCCGTCGCCTCGACCGTGATCGGCTTCTCGGCGGCCTATCTTGACTTCCGCCATTCCTTCATCGGCAAGCGGCTCTTCGTCTTCACCGTCGCCATCCCGCCGGCGGTACCGGCGACCATTCTCGGCATGGCGATGCTGGCCTTCGTCTCGCGCATCGGCCTGTTCGGTCGGCTGGAGACCATCGTCGCCTGCCACACCGCCGTCGCCTCGTCCTTCGCCATGGCGCTGATCCGGCTCCGGCTCGACGAATTCGGCCGCGAACTCGAGCCGGCGGCGTGGAACCTCGGCGCCTCGCCGGCGGCGGCGCTGCGCCATGTGGTGCTGCCCTTCTGCCGGCCGGCGCTGATCGCCGCCTTCTTCCTGTCGGCGGCGGTGTCCTTCGACGAGTTCATGATCGCCTGGTTCGTCGGCGGCGTGCACGAGACGCTGCCGGTGCGCATCCTCAACCAGCTCCAGGGGCAGGTGAACCCCAAGATCAACGCCATCGGCACGGTGGTGCTGACGATCAGCGTCGTCCTCGTCTTCCTGGCGCGGCGCTTCACCAGCCTCAGGCCCGGCCGTCCGGTGGACGGCGATGACGGAGATCGCCCATGACCCTTCCCTTCGTCTCGCTCAGGGGCGTGGACAAGCGCTATCCCGGCCATCACGCGGTGCGCGGCATCGATCTCGAGATCGAGGCGGGCGAGTTCGTCGCCATCATGGGACCGTCCGGCTGCGGCAAGTCGACCACCCTGCGCCTCCTCGCCGGGCTCGAGGAGCCGACCGGCGGCGACATCCTGATCGGCGGCGAGAACCAGTCCGGCATCCCCGCCCACCTGCGGGACACGCCGATGGTGTGGCAGAGCCTCGCCCTCTTCCCCTTCCTCAACGTCGTAGAGAACGTCGCCTTCCCGCTGCGGATGAAGAGGCTCGGGGCGGGGGAGCGACGGCGGCGCTCGCTCGAATGGCTCGATCGCATGGGCCTCGCCGGGCTCGCCGAACGCGAGATCTCGCAGCTCTCCGGCGGCCAGCGCCAGCGCGTCGCCCTCGCCCGCGCTCTGGTCACCGAACCGTCGATCCTACTCCTCGACGAGCCGCTCTCGGCGCTCGACGCCCATCTGCGCGTCCGCATGCAGACCGAGCTGTCGCGGCTCCACAAGCAGCTCGGCATCACCTTCGTCTACGTCACCCACGCCCAGTCGGAGGCCTTCGCCCTCGCCGACCGCATCGTCATCATGAACGAAGGCCGCATCCGGCAGGTCGGGCGGCCGCAGGACGTCTATCGGGCGCCGGCCAACCCCTTCGTCGCCGAGTTCATGGGCATGAACAACCTGCTGCGCGGGGTGCGTCGCGGCGGCCCTGCCGGATCGGCGACGATCGAGACCGACCTCGGCGCCTTCGAGGTGCCCTCCGCGGTGGCCCTCGCGGAGGATGCCGCTGCGGTCTTCGTCGTCGCGGCCGACCGGGTCTCGGTCAGCACCGACGGCGCGGCCCCGACCGCCGCCGCTTCGCTCGCCGGTACCGTGCTCGGGCTCGAGTTCGTCGGCTCGACCCAGACGATCTTCGTCGAGACCGGCGGCGGGCGCGAGTTCCGCATCCAGAAGCAGCAACACGAGATCGAGGCCCTCGACCTCGTGCCCGGTCGCCCGGTCCGGCTCAGCTGGGATCCGCGCCACACCTGGCTGCTGCCCGAGACCGACTGAACCACCGACGACCGCTTCATCGCCCGGCGCTCCTGCGCCCCGAACCAGGGAGAGACACCGATGTACGAGGAACGTTTCATGCGGCGCGCCATCGAGATCTCGAAGCGCGCACTGGTCGAGCCGGGCACCGAGCCCTTCGGCGCCGTGGTGGTGAAGGACGGGGCGATCGTCGGCGAGGGGCTCAACCATTCCCTGGCGAACTTCGATCCCACTTCGCACGGCGAGACCGAGGCGATCCGCGATGCGGCGCGGCGGCTGGAATGCGTCGACTTGTCCGGGTGCGAACTCTATACCTCGTGCGAGCCGTGTGCGCTCTGCGTCGCGGCGATGAACATCGCCGGCATCTCGCGGCTCTATTACGCCGCGCCGATGGATCGTGCCGGCAGCGCCTTCGACGGATTGACCCCGGCGATGCGTCATCCGATCGACGTCGACGTCCTCAGGGCCGAAGCCGGTGCGCCGGTGGAGGCGCGGGCGATGCCGGCCTCGAGCCATCTGAGCGACGAAGCGGTCGACGTCCTGATCGATTGGGCGGCGATGAAGAAGGGAGCCTGACGGGTCATGGTCGCAACCGAGGACATGCGCAGCCTGGATCGCAACGTCAACGACCCGACCGCCAAGGGGAAGGGTCCGCCAGACGCCGCCGCTTCTCGGTCCGCCCCTCGGCGGTCCGTCTCGCGCACCGAGGCGGTGCACGAGGCGTTGCGGCAGGCGATCATCGAACAGCGCCTGACCCCCGGCGCCAAACTTCCCGAGGACGCGCTGGGCGACGCCTTCGGCACCAGCCGCACCATCGCCCGCGAGGCCCTCGGCCGCCTCGCCGTGGAGGGGCTCGTGGAATTGAAGCCCAATCGCGGCGCTTCCGTCGCCAATCCGTCGCTCGACGAGGGCCGCGACGTCTTCGTCGTCCGCCGCGGCCTGGAGCGCACCGTCGCGGAGGCGCTGGCCGGCCGCCTGACCCCCGAGGCGGTCGCCGAGCTGCGCGCCCTGGTCGAACGCGAGCGCGCGGCCTCCGGCCACAACGAGGCCGAGTCGATCCGTCTCGCCGGTGAGTTCCACCTGTCGCTCGCCCGGCTCACCGACAACGCCCTACTGATCCGCTACGTCACCGAGGTGGTGTCGCGCTGCTCGCTGATCCTCGCCATGTACGGGCGGCCGCATTCGGCCGAGTGCGGCGTGTCCGAGCATTTCGCGATCATCGACGCGCTGGTCGAGGGCGATGCCGCCCGCGCCGCGACGCTGATGGACGAGCACCTCCAACACGTCGCCAGTCGCGCCCTGCTCGAGGGCAAGGCCGGCAACGATCTGCGCGACATCCTCGCGCCCTATGCGGCTCGCATGCGGGATCTCTGAGATGACGGTCATTTCGCCGAACGACAGCGACGTCGAATTCGATTTCGGCGCACTCTCCGCCCGTGAGCGCTACAAGCTGATGATCGGCACCATCGTGCCGCGTCCGATCGCGCTGGTGACCACGGTCGACGCGAGCGGTCGGGTCAATGCCGCGCCCTTCAGCTTCTTCAACTGCCTCTCGGCCGATCCGCCGATCCTGGCGCTCGGCATCGAGAACCATCCCGACATGTCGTTCAAGGACACCGCCGCCAACATCCGGGCGACCGAGGTCTTCTGCGTCAACATCGTGTCGATGGCGATCGCCGAGGCGATGCACGTCTGCGCCGCCGCCTTCCCGCCGGGAGTCGACGAACTGGCCATCGCCGGGCTCACCGCGATCCCGGGACGGCGCATCGCCGCGCCGCGCATCGCCGAGGCCCCAGCGAGTTTCGAGTGCCGCCGCCACACCACGCTGGAGATCGGCCGCTCGCGCGAGATCGTCCTCGGGGAGATCCTCCATGCCCATTATCGCCCCGGGGTGGTCGACGCGGGACTCCTGCTGATCGACCCCGCGGCTCTCGACGCCATCGCCCGGCTGGGCGGCGACACCTGCGTGACCACCCGCGACCGCTTCGACATGGCGACCCCGCGGGCGGGCGACTTCGGGCTCTGAAGACGCCGTGAGGTGGGACGGGGGACGGCTCGTTTCGCCCGATCGGAACGCCGCCTGGCATGGCGGTTGCTGCATCGAAGGAGACGCCCGCCGTCGGCGGGCCGGTTCAGAAGAGGGGATCGCATGCCGTCGTCCGCCCATCCCGAACGCGATCTCGTCGGCTACGGCGCCGATCGCCCGACCGGCTGCTGGCCCAACGGCGCTCGGCTGGCGATCAGCGTGGTGGTCAACTACGAGGAGGGCTCCGAGCGCTCCTTCGCCATGGGCGATCCCGACCAGGAGCCGCTCACCGAATGGGGCAGCTATCCCGTCCCGCCGGGCATCCGCAATCTGGCGATGGAGTCGATGTACGAGTACGGCTCGCGGGTCGGGGTGTGGCGGGTGCTCGAGGCGTTGGCGGATGCCGACATCCGCGCCACCT
>ERZ1645187.780-NODE-780-length-31197-cov-53.379455_pt1 | contig 31197 bp, 23 predicted proteins | sample MGYA00575352_ERZ1645187 | MGnify/ENA primary metagenome ERZ1645187 (study PRJEB40837, sample SAMN11349314) | freshwater sediment metagenome | isolation source: river sediment | host: Sediment | place: India: Wazaribad , New Delhi | collected 2017-02-21 ... | reverse complement strand
CGCCACCAACAACATCGGCACCGCCGCGACGTTTCACCCGTTCATTGTGCCGATGAGTACCCGGGGTTCCGGCACCCTAGTGGGCATCGGCAGCGTGAACGGCATCCGCGGGCTGCCGGGCCACGGCGCCACCTGTCCCAGCAAGGCCGCCGTCATTTCGTACTGTGAGAGCCTGCGCGGCGAACTGCGGTCCGCGGGTGTCAAGGTTGTCACCCTTTGCCCTGGTTACGTCGATACGCCGCTGACGCGGGACAACCAGTTCCGGATGCCGTTCCTGATGCCGGCAGACCGGTTCGCCGATAAGGCCTTCGCCGCCATCGAAGCGGGTGTGAGCTATCGCGTGATTCCCTGGCAGATGGGCGTCGTCGCAAAAATCCTGCGACTGATGCCCAACAGCGTGTTCGACCGCGCCATGGCGGGGCGGCCCCGCAAGCCCCGCAAGACGGCCGAATAGGCACTCCGCGACCGTCGCAAAGCCCCATCGCAAAGGGCTCCCAAGGAGCCCTTCGACGTCAGCGGAGGTTTTGGTTCTCAGTAGTTGTCGTTATACCCGCCACCACCGCGCCCACCCCCACCGCCGCTACGGCCCCCGCCGCCGCGCGGCCCGGACCCGTACGGGCTACGGAACCCGCCGTCATTGCCGCCGCCATAGCCGCCTCCATCGCGACGACCCCCGCCCCCGGCGTCGCCGTCGCGACGGCCACCCCCATAACCGCCACCCCCATAACCACCGCCGCCAAAACCACCACTGCGCGGCGGACGAGACTCCATCGGCCGGGCTTCGTTGACCACCACACTGCGCCCACCCAGAGGCTGGCCGTTCATGCCATTGATCGCCGCCTGAGCTTCGGCATCGCTGCCCATCTCGACGAAGCCGAAGCCTTTGGAACGACCGGTGTCGCGCTCCATCATGACCTTGGCGCTGGTAACGGCCCCGAACTGGCTGAAGGCCTGCTCAAGATCGTTGTCACGGACGGAATATGGCAGGTTGCCAACGTAGAGTTTGTTGCCCATGCGAGGGACTCCTAAGAACACAAGAAAAAGCGACCGAGCCCATTCACAATCCACACACCCGGGCAACACCGGAAAAAAGCAAACGAGACCGTTTTATCGCGACGGCAAATAGCCGAAATGGATCGGCCGTCGAAATTATGCGTCAGACCTGCACCAAGCACCTTCGGGTTTTCCGTGATGCACGCTGGATAATCCAGATGCACAAAAAAAAGGGCCCGATCGGGGCCCCTGGATTGCTGCAAATTGGGAGCCGGCAGACGAACCGGCCACCCTTTCGCGCGGCGGTTCTCAGTAGCCGCCACTACGGCCACCGCCGTAGCCACCACCACCGCCGCCACCGTACCCGCCACCACTGCGGCCACCGCCGTAGCCACCACCGCCGCCAAAACCGCCACCACCACTGCGGGGAGGACGCGGCTCCATGGGCCGTGCTTCGTTGACTACCAGGTCGCGGCCACCCATGTTTTGGCCGTTCATGCCTTTGATGGCTGCCTGCGCTTCGGCATCGCTGCCCATTTCAACAAAGCCGAAGCCTTTGGAGCGACCGGTGTCGCGCTCCATCATGACCTTGGCGCTGGAGACGGCGCCGAACTGGCCGAAAGCCTGCTCAAGGTCGTTGTCGCGGACGGAATACGGCAAATTGCCGACGTAAAGTTTGTTGCCCATGGAGGACTCCTCTAGATACTCGAAAAACGCGATGGAGTCCGCTAACGCAATCAACAAACCAATGAAGAATGCCCACGACGCGAAACTGACCGAAACACCGCAAACAAGCCTCGCCAAACCGGCGAAGCAGCCCCATTATGCGACACAAAGCCCAAAACGGCCAATACCTGTCGTAACAATGCACTGCCAGGATCGGCTCCCGGCTTCGAGCCTGTGTTGCGCGCGGTCCTGCGCCCTTGAGCCTGGACGCTTCACCACGTGACCTCCCGATCCGGTGTCGAACTGATCCGGTGGACGGTCAGGTCCGCGCCGTCGAATTCCTCCTCCTGGCTCAGCCGCAGGCCCGTCGTGGCCTTCAGCGCCCCATATACCACCAGTCCGCTGACCACCGCCCAGCCCACCCCCATGAGGGTGCCGATCACTTGAGCCCCAAAACTCACGCCGCCCAGGCCGCCCAGCGCCTTGGTACCGAAGATTCCAGCGGCCAGGCCGCCCCAGGCACCACACAAGCCGTGAAGGGGCCAGACCCCCAGCACGTCATCGATCTTCCATCTGTTCTGGGTCAGCGTGAACATGACGACAAACAGAGCACCGGCCACAGCCCCGACGAAGAGCGCACCAAGTGGGTGCATCAGGTCGGAGCCTGCACAGACGGCCACCAGACCCGCCAACGGGCCATTGTGAACGAAACCCGGGTCGTTCTTTCCGGCCACCAGCGCGGCCAGCGTACCCCCGACCATGGCCATGAGGGAATTGACCGCCACGAGGCCGGATATCTTGTCCAAGGTCTGGGCACTCATCACATTGAAGCCAAACCAGCCAACCGTCAGCACCCAGGCGCCCAGCGCCAGGAACGGGATGTTCGACGGCGGGTGAGCCGATACGGCGCCATCCTTCCGGTAGCGGTTGCTGCGCGCACCAAGAAGGAGCACCGCAGGCAGCGCGATCCAGCCGCCCACCGCATGCACCACCACGGAACCGGCGAAATCGTGGAACTCTTCACCGGTGACCCCCTTGATCCAGGCCTGAACGCCGAAATGCTGGTTCCACGCAATGCCTTCAAAGAAGGGATAGATGAACCCAACGATGACCGCCGTCGCGACCAGCTGCGGCCAGAACTTGGCGCGTTCGGCAATACCGCCCGAAATGATGGCAGGAATGGCAGCCGCGAATGTCAGCAGAAAGAAAAACCGCACGAGTTCGAACCCGTTCTTTGTGGCCAGCTGTTCGGCGCCGACATAAAAGCTGGTGCCATAGGCCACGGCAAACCCGACGGCGAAATACACGACGGTGGACACTGAAAAGTCCACGAGGATCTTGACCAGCGCGTTGACCTGGTTCTTCTTGCGCACGGTCCCCAGTTCAAGAAAGGCAAAGCCCGCATGCATGGCCAAGACCATGATGGCGCCGAGCAGGATGAACAAGGTATCCGCGCCCTGTTTGAGTGCTTCCATACATTCCTCTTTGGATTTGGTGTACTGTTTTGGTGCTATTCGTGCCGATAGATCGGCTTCGCACCAAAAACAAGCAAATTTCGCGCCAATTACGGGCAGCAGCGCCCAGCCAGACCGATTCCGGTGAGCCCTTCTCGGCTTTCACACCCCACCGGTTAGAATTGCCGGGTCATCGGGGAGTAGCCTCCCTTCAATTCCGAAAGGGGTTTGCGTCAACAGACTTGTCCGGCCAACGGCGGACATGGCGCAAGCGGTCCTGTGGCTTGGCGAGACCGTTGACTGCACAGCCTCCTCACCCTTGTCCGGGGTGGGCCGGAGATGCTGTGTGGTCAATGGTTGTTCACCTGGGTCCGGCCCGCCCCGACACGTCATGGAAGCCTTTCTCGTCTCCACCGGCATCGTCGCCCTCGCCGAAATGGGCGACAAAACGCAACTGCTTTCGCTCGTCCTCGCGGCCCGGTTTCGGCGACCGTGGCCCATCGTGTGGGGGATTCTGGTGGCCACGCTGGCCAACCATGCCCTGGCCGGCGCACTGGGCACCTGGGTCACGACGGTGCTGGGACCCGACGTGTTGCGCTGGGTGCTCGGCCTCTCATTCCTGGCGATGGCCGCCTGGATGCTGATCCCTGACAAGCTTGACGCCGACGACGCCGACAACAAAGCGCCCCGATTCGGTGTCTTCGGCACCACCCTGATTGCCTTTTTCCTCGCCGAGATGGGCGACAAGACCCAGATCGCCACCGTGATGCTGGCTGCGCAGTACCAGGCATGGTTCTGGGTCGTTGCCGGCACCACTCTGGGCATGATGATCGCCAACGCACCCGTGGTCTGGTTGGGCGAAAAAATCACACGCCTGGTGCCGATCCATATCGTGCACCGGGTTTCGGCGGCGGTGTTCGCCGCACTCGGCGCGGCTGCCCTGGTGGGCTGGGGTTGAGCCAACGCGGGGATGGCGCAGCGGCCGAACCCCGGGCTGGCGGGACGGCTGGTGCGGGCGTGAAAGCTTCGATTTATACTTCCCCACAGCGCCGATTTGCTCCAGCTTGCGGGCGCCGGGCCTCAGGGTCCCGAAAACCAGCTAAAGAGGGGTCCCGCAACCCGGTTCCGCATCTTTGGCGCAACCGGGTATTTTTTTGTTCTGACCATGCTTGCCACACCGCAGTCGATGAAATTCGAGTCCGCCCTGCCCTTGCGCAGCGGTGCGTCGATCCGCGACTACGCCCTGTCGTTCGAGACCTACGGCACCCTCAACGCCGACCGGTCCAACGCCGTGCTCATCTGCCACGCGCTCAACGCATCCCACCATGTAGCAGGGGTGTATGCCGGACAGGACAAATCGGAGGGTTGGTGGGACAACATGATCGGCCCCGGAAAACCGGTCGACACAAACCGATTCTTCGTCGTCGGCATCAACAACCTGGGCTCCTGCTTCGGCTCGACCGGCCCGATGCACGCCAACCCCGACACCGGGCGCATCTACGGCGCCGATTTCCCGGTGGTCACCGTGGAGGACTGGGTGAAGGCCCAGGCCCGTCTGCTGGACGCCTTGGGCATCGATCAACTCGCCGCCGTCATGGGCGGCAGCCTGGGCGGCATGCAGGCCTTGTCGTGGACGCTGCAATACCCGCAGCGGGTGCGTCACGCCGTGGTGATCGCCAGCGCGCCCAACCTCACCGCCGAGAACATCGCGTTCAATGAAGTGGCGCGTCGCGCCATCGTGACCGACCCCGATTTCCACGGCGGGCATTTCTATGAGCATGGTGTCGTGCCCAAGCGAGGCCTGCGCATCGCGCGCATGGTTGGCCACATCACCTACCTCAGCGACGACGTGATGAACGAAAAATTCGGTCGGGAGCTCAAGACCCCCACGCTCCCAGATGAGGCTCGTCCGCCTGGGGGCGGCCTGGCGGCGGACGGCGCGATCCGTGACTACCTCTACTCCACGCAGGAGGTGGAATTCCAGATCGAGAGCTACCTGCGCTACCAGGGCGACAAGTTCAGCGAATACTTCGATGCCAACACCTACCTGCTGATCACCCGAGCGCTGGACTATTTCGACCCGGCCCGAGCCCATGGCGGCGACCTCAGCGCCGCCATGGAGGCGGCCGTCAGCAAGTTCCTGCTGGTGAGTTTCACCACCGACTGGCGCTTCAGCCCCCAGCGCAGCAGGGAAATCGTCAAGGCCCTGGTCGACAACCGGCGCGACGTGAGCTACGCCGAAATCGACGCGCCGCACGGCCACGATGCTTTCCTGCTGGACGATCCCCGTTACATGGCCGTCATCCGCTCCTACTTCGACCGGATTGCCGCCGAAGGCGTCGCATCATGAGCGACGCCTTGATCCAGCAGTCCATCGCCCGACTGGTACCGGAAGGCTCCCGCGTTCTGGACCTCGGCTGCGGTGACGGCGCGCTGCTGGCGCTGCTCCAGCGCGAGCGCGGCTGCCGCGGCTACGGGATCGAATTGGACGATGCCAACGTGCATGCCTGCGTGCAGCGCGGCGTGAACGTGATCCAGCTCAATCTGGACGAAGGTTTGGCCATGTTCGGCGACCGGTCCTTCGACGTGGTGTTGCAGATCGACACCCTGCAGCACCTGCGCAACGCCGAAACCATGCTGCGGGAGACCGCTCGCGTCGGCCGGCTCGGCATCGTCGCCTTCCCCAACTTCGCGCACTGGCCGAACCGGCTGAGCGTGCTGGGCGGGCGCATGCCGGTTACCCGCCGCCTGCCGTACCAGTGGTATGACACGCCCAACATCCGCGTCGGTACCCACGCCGACTTTGCGGTGCTGGCGTACAAGAACTCGCTGCGCGTGTTGGATGCGTTCGGACTTCAGGAGGGCCGCGAAGTCCGCTTCCTGCCCAACCTGATGGCCGGCACCGCCGTGTTCAAGTTCGAGCGCGGTTGAGGCTTGGATCCTTCAGCCGCCTTCCGGCCTGACGGTGACTTCCCGTTCGACATCTGTCAGGAAGTCGCCCGTTTGCAGGGGGCTGTCTGCACTGCCCGAGCCCAGCCTGTTCCCGTAGACCTCGGCGAACGTTTTCAGGATCTGCGCCAGGGGCAGGTCGTCGAAGCTGCCGCGCTGATGCACGTACTCCATGTGGCGTTGGCCAGAGCGGTCGAACGGGTGGTAGATCGAGTCGTGCAAGCCGTCGAATTCCAGCGGCAACAGACCGAAGCGCTCGCACAGCGCGAGGTTGAACGCCGGCGTCGCCTTGCGCCAGGCGCCGTCGATCCAGATGTCGGTGTAGCCGTGCCAGACGAACAAATCGGTCTTCATCGTCTCGCGCATGCGCTCGGTGGACAGGTGGTTGCGCACATCGGCAAAGCCCAGTCGCGCGGGAATGCCCGCCGCGCGGCAGGCCGCCGCCAGCAGCGTGGCCTTGGGCACGCACCAGCCGTAGCCCTTCGACAGAACCGTGCTGGCCTTCATGCCTTGCGGGGACAGGTCGATGCGGTACGGGTCATAGCGAAAGCCGTCACGCACCGCATACACCAGCGCCACGGCGCGTTCACGCTCGCTGGCACCGCGCGCGTGTTCCGCGGCAAAGGCCACCACGGCCGGGTGGTCGCTGTCGATGAACGGCGTGGAGCGAAGGGATTCAGTTGTCATGCAGACATGATCCCAGAAATCCCCTGAACCGTGGCCACCCAGGCGACAGCCGGGTCTGCAGTGGCACCATGACCCGCCAGGTGCCTTCCGGGCGCGCCAGCGGCCACTTTTCGGTACAAAATCAGCCCTGACCCAGCGCCATTCGGCCACAATGCGCTATCGTTGTTATAGCTAAAGGAGGTTCCTACATGCCACGATTTGCGGCCAACCTGTCCATGATGTACCCCGATCTGCCATTCCTCGACCGTTTCGAGGCTGCGGCCAAGGACGGCTTCACCGCCGTGGAATACCTGTTTCCGTATGCGTTCCCCCATGCGGAGCTGAAGGCGCGGCTCCGGACCCACGGCCTTCGTCAGGTGCTGTTCAATGCGCCGCCCGGCGGAACCGACGCCACCGGCGCCGACCGGGCCTGGGTCGCCGGAGACCGGGGCACCGCCTGCGTGCCGGGGCGCGAGGCCGAATTCCGCGCCGGTGTGGCCCTGGCGCTGGACTACGCACAAGCCCTGGAATGCCCCCGCATCCACCTGATGGCTGGGTGGCTGCCGGCCGGCGTCAGCCACCCAGCTGCGAAGGCCACGTACACCGCCAACCTGCGCTGGGCGGCCGCCGAAACAGCCCGGCACGGTTGCGATGTGTTGATTGAGCCGATCAACACCCGCGACATCCCCGGCTTCTTCCTGAACCGCCAGGACCAGGCGCACGCCATCGTCGCCGAAGTGGACGCGCCCAACCTGAAGGTTCAGATGGACCTGTACCACTGCCAGATTGTCGAAGGCGATGTGGCGATGAAGATCCGCCAGTACCTGCCTGTCGGTCGCGTCGGGCATTTCCAGATCGCCGGCGTACCCGAGCGCCACGAGCCCGACATCGGCGAGTTGAACTACGCCTATCTGTTCGGTGTGATCGACGAGGTGGCCGCAACGTGCGGCTGGAACGGCTGGATCGGCTGCGAATACAGGCCCAACCGGGGTGCGGAACCGGGAGGCACCTCAGCCGGACTGGGCTGGTTTGCGGCCCACCGGGCCAGGCACTGATCGTCCCAAGGCGATCGGGCAAGAGCCCCGCTTTGCCTGATCAGGACTTCTGGCGCTCGAAATAGATGTCGTATCGCTGCTTGGCCACGGCCTGGAAAAAGACACCCTTCAAGCGGTCGCTGGCCGGGTCGTAGCTGAGCTCGTAGGTGGAGCCGCTGTAGCCGCCGGCCTGAAGCTCCAGATACACCCGTAGCGTCTGACCGTCGCGGCTGGCCTGGGCCTTGGCAAACGGCACCGGCCTGGGATTGAAATACATGGCCTCCAACTGGCCGTCTGCACCGACCTGGCGAATGACGAGGCCATAGCCACCATCGGGTCGAATCCAGCGCCCGCGCAAGCTCTCCAGGGCCACCGGCGCGGTGGCGCGGCTGGCGCCCGGCTGGGGCGCCAGCGCGCGGGAATCCTGGGCGGCGGCAGACAAGGCCGCTGTCAGGAGAAACGACGCCGTCAGAGGCGCCATCAGGCAGGTGAGGCTCACGGTGCGGTTCATGCCGCGATTGTCCATCCTTCGCGTGCCCGGACGGCCATCGATCGGGTCGGCTCCTTCGCCTTTTTTTCGCGCCGATGGGCCTTCGTTATGCTTCAGGTGCGCCCGCGAGCCGCGACAATCACCCCGGATCATGACGGACCACACCCATACCTGGGCGAACCGGCTGACCGGTTTTCGATCGCACCGCCCCATCGCCACCCCACGCGCATGAACCGCTTCACCACACCTCTGCTCGCCTTCATCGCCTTGCTGGGGGTCTTTGCCATCGGGCTGACGCTGAACCCGCGCGAGATTCCGTCGCCCCTGCTCGACAAGCCCGCACCGACGTTCGTGGCGGAACACCTGCACGATCCGGACGCGCGCTTCTCGCCAGCGGACCTGCGCGGCAAGGTCTGGCTGTTCAACGTCTGGGCTTCGTGGTGCGTGGCCTGCCGGGACGAGCATCCGCTTCTGGTGGCCTATGCCGGCAGCCCGGGGGCCGTGCCGGTCATCGGTCTGAACTACAAGGACAAACGCAACGATGGCCAGCTCTGGCTGGCCCGCCATGGCAACCCGTACCAACTCTCGGTCTTCGACCCGGACGGTCGCATCGGACTCGACTATGGCGTCTACGGCGTGCCCGAGACCTACCTGATCGATCGCGACGGGCGCATCCGCCACAAGCACAACGGGCCGCTCACCACCAAGGTGCTGGAGAACACCTTGCTGCCGCTGATCCGGGACCTGAACCGTTGACGCCGCGCCCATTTCGCTCCGCGCGAAGGCAGACTGGTGCAAAATCCATTCGGCGGTCGTTTCAATCATGCAGGGCTCTGACTCTCTTCCCCAGGCGGCTCGCCACCGACACTGGCTTGCCATGTTGGTGGCGGCGTGCTTGCTTTGCCCCGCCACGCTGTCGGCGGCCGATGCCGGGGAAATCGCCCGCACCGTTTGCGCGGCCTGTCACGGGTTGGACGGCAACAGTCCCGATCCGGCCCACCCCAAAATTGCCGGCATGGATCAGGAGTACCTGATGCGCCAGCTCAAGGCATTTGCCGACGGCAAGCGCCGCGACGAAACCATGTCAGGCGTCATCGTTTCCCTGGATCCTGCGGTTTTTGCAGGTCTGGCCGCTTACTACGGTCCCCAGAAGCCGAAACCCGGCCAGGTCAAAGATCCGCAACTGGCCGCGAAGGGCCGCGCGGTGTACGAGGATGGCAACACCGATACCGGTGTTCCCGCCTGTGCCGGCTGCCACCAGTCCGACGGCAAGGGCAACGCGCGTTTTCCGCGCCTGGCCGGGCAGCACCAGGCCTACACCCTGAAGCAGCTGGCCGATTACAAAAGCGGGCGCCGCGCAACCGATCCGCTGATGACCACCGTCGGCAAACGCCTGAGCACCGACGAGGCCAAGGCGCTGGCCGAGTACATCGCCGGTCTTTGAGAGGAAGCCATGTTGTCCCGATGCCTGCCCTTCATGCTGCTCGCGACGCTGGGCTGCACCGTCGCGCTGGCCAGCCCGCCGCCTGAAGCCTGGAACGCACCGTACCCGGAAAAGACAGCCGCGCTCGCGGCCAAGGGTGATCCAGCCCGGGGCGCTTCGGCGTTCGAGATCTGCCAGGGTTGCCACCGTGCGGGCGCGCTGGGTCGGCCCGATGGCAGCTATCCGCGTCTGGCGGGGCAACACGCCACCGTGCTGATCAAGCAACTGGCGGATGTCCGATCAGGACGGCGCAGCAACGAGAAGATGTTGCCGTTTGCCGATCACCAGGCCCTGACGGTGCAGGACATCGCCGACATCGCCGCCTACCTGCAGGCGCTGCCCGTGCCGCCCACCCAGGGCCAGGGGCCGGGGACGGACCTGGTGCAGGGCCGGCAGCTGTTTGAGCGGGATTGCGGCGTCTGCCACGGCCAGCGTGGCGAGGGCAAGGGCGAGCAATTCTTCCCCCGGGTCTCAGGCCAGCACTACCGGTACCTTCTGCGCGAAGGCCGCCTGATCCGAGATGGCCAGCGGCGCAATGTCCACCCCGAGATGGCCGCCGCAATCGCCAGGTACACCGACGAGGAACTCGACGCCGTGTCAGACCACATGGCGCGCCTGCCGGTCGGCGGTCGCTGAACCGGGCCGCCAGGACGGGCGGGTCAGTGAGGCGCCTTGGGTTTCTCAGGCGCCTCCAGCCGCGCGCGCTCTCCCAGGCCCGAGGCCTCCACGACCTTTCTCTCGGCGATGCGGACGGCGCGCCCGATCTCCTCGTAGGCCTCGCTATCCTTCGGCAGCTTTTTCATCAACCGGCGCCAGAAGTGCAGCGACTGCGCCCACTGCTGCTGCTGGTAAGCCGCGAGGCCGGCCAGTTCCAGCGCCTTCTCGTCCTCATAGTCCATATCGAGCGCCTGCATGATCAACTCCATCGGCCGCCCCTGCAGACTGCCCGATGCCAACGCGATGGCTTCGGCCTGCTGTGACCGCATGCGCGCCTCCTTGGGCGCCAGTTGGGCCGCACGGGCGAACGCCTGCTCGGCTTCAGCCGGGCGTTGCAGCACGATGTAGGCGCGCCCCAGCGTGAACCAACCCTCGGCGTCGTCGGGTTTCTCCTTGAGCCTGGCTTCGAGCGCCTTGACCATGGCGTCGGTGTCGTAAGCGGCGTGCGCCTGCGTCAGCGCCTGCTCCTGCAGGATCGTCGGCGCACCCAGGTGCAGGTAGAGCGCCACGGTGGCCGCAGGAAGCGATCCGAGCAGGCCCAGCGTCAGCCAGCGGCGCGACGACGAAGCAGTTGACACCGGCGGAGACAGCCCCGAACCGTCCGACAGGCCCGCATTCTGCCCTGACAGGTTCCTGGCACGCCACAACGGAACCATAAGGAGGGTCAAGGCCACCAGCACAAGAACGCTCACACCGAGCCACAAATTCATGTTTTCATCTCCGTCTGTCTTCGCGCCCCCAGGGCAGCGAAAAGACCGCCGCAGAACATGGCCAACGCGCCCGCCCACAACCAGCCGACAAAGGGCTTGAGGTAAAGCTGCACGTTCCAAGCCCCGCCCGGGAGCGGTTCGCCGAGCGACACGTAGACGTCACCCAGAAAGCCGTACCGGATCGCTGCCTCGGTCATGGTGGTTCGAGACACCCGATAGATGCGCTTCTCCGGTTGCAGCACGTCCAGAGCCTTTCCCTCGCGACCGAGTTCGAGCGAGGCCCGCATGGCCGAAAAATTCGGCGCGGGGACTTCGGTCACGCCCCGGAACACAAACGTATAGTCGCCCAGGGCGGCTTGCTCGCCGGGTCGCAGGGTGACGGTGCGTTCGCTCTGGTAGGCCGAAACCAGCCCGATACCGACGATGCCGATCGCCAGCCCCGTGTGCGCCAGCCCCATGCCGAGGGCGCTGAGTGACAGGAAGCCCGCCTCCCGCCACCGTGTGAGCAGGCTGCGGGCGGTCGTCAGCACCATCCAGGCCCCCAGACCCAGCCCCAGCGCGGCCTGCCATCTGAACGCACCGAAGGCAAACGGCACCGCCCCGGCGATGACCAGCCCCGCCAGCGCCTCCCACCGCACGCCCTTGAGCACCACCGACAGATTGCTCTTCCCCCAGCGCAATCGGGGAGCGACCCCCAGAAGCAAGAGCACCGGCACCATCATGGGGACAAAGACCGTGTTGAAGTACGGTGGCCCGATAGACACTTTGCCCAGATCGAACGTATCCAGCACCAAGGGGTACAAAGTGCCCAGCAGAACCGTCGCCAGGGCCGCCAGGAGCAGGACGTTGCCGAGCAGGATCGCGGTTTCGCGCGAGACCGGTTTGAACTCCGCAGCCGCGCCGGCGCGATCCCGGGCCGATCGCAGAACACTGGCACGGCGCGCGAACAGGGTGAGCGAGCCGCCGATCACGATGGCCAGGAAAACCAGGATGAAGAGGCCGCGCAGCGGATCCAGGGCAAAAGCATGCACCGACGACAACACGCCCGAACGAATCAGAAAAGTGCCCATCAGCGACAAGGAGAACGCGGCAAGCGCCAGGAAGACCGTCCAGACCTTCAGGGCACCCCGCCGTTCCGCCACCACCAGCGAGTGAAGCAGCGCCGTACCCGCCAGCCAGGGCATCAGCGACGCGTTTTCAGCCGGATCCCAGAACCACCAGCCACCCCAACCCAGTTCGTAATAGGCCCACCAGGAACCGACCATGATGCCCAAGGTCAGGAACGACCAGGCCACCAGCGTCCAGGGGCGGACCCAGCGCGCCCACGCTTGGTCGAGGCGCCCCGAGATCATCGCAGCAATGGCAAAGGCAAACGCCACCGAGAACCCCACATACCCCATGTAGAGCAGCGGCGGGTGCAGAACCATCCCCGGATCCTGCAACAGCGGGTTCAGGTCGCGCCCGTTGGCCGGGGCCGGATGCAGGCGCATGAACGGGTTGGACGTGAACAGGATGTAGGCCAGGAAACAGAAGCTCAGCAGGCCCATGATGCCCACCACGCGCGTCACGAGATCGGCCGGAAGCCGCCGGCTGAAAATCAGCACGGCCAGCGTCCAGCCAGCCATCAGCAAGGTCCACAGCAGGAACGAGCCCTCGTGTGAGCCCCAGGAGGCTGTGAGCCGGTATTCGATCGGCAGGTGCCGGGACGAATGCTCGGCCACGTTCATCACCGAGAAATCGTTCACGAGGAACGACCAGGTCAGCGCCAGAAATCCGGCGAGGACGAACAGCAGCTGCCCGACGACAGCCCCCCGGGCCAGCGCCATCAGGCTAGAGCTGGCCCTGGCGGCCCCCAGCAGTCCGGCAAGACCCTGCACCAGCGCGAGCTGCAACGCAAGGATCAGGGCCACATGGCCCAACTCAGGAATCATGGTTTCAGAAAATCGAACATGAAAAAAAGGGCGCGGAATTCCGCGCCCCTGGGATCGTACTCTGGCGCAAAGGCTACTTGGTGGCCGTGGCTGGCGCCGCTGCCGGAGCTGCCGCCACCGGCGTGGCGGCCTTGGCGGCGATCGCGTCGTTCAGCACCTTGATGCCCGCCTGCGATTCAACCACCGACTGCGTCAGCGACTTGCGGGCGGCCGCCGGGTTATGGAAACCGACGGAGTTTTCAGCCGTCCACCATTCCCATTGGGTCTGGGCGTCGTCGTGGTGCTTCTGCGCCGCCTTGATCGCCTCGGGCGGCACGCCAGCGGCTCTGGCCTTGGCAAAGGTATCGATCAGCTGAGCCAGCCAGAACTCGGCCTTGGCGATCTTGCCGCGGGTGTAGTTCTGGATCGCGTCGATCTGGTACTTGGCGTCCTGCTCGGTCATCTCGCCATGGCACTTCACGCAGGTTTCCTTGAGCATGTAACGCGGCGACTTCTGCTGGTGGTTGGTGTAGGTCTTGCCACCTTTTTCCACCTTGCCCATGTGACAGTCCTTGCACTGCACGCCTTCGCGCTCGTGCTTGGACATCCAGAAGGTTTCGGTTTCGGGGTGCTGGATCTTGGACAGCGCGGCCCCGGTCACCGCGTGGCGGAAGTCCTTGAAGTTGCCGAACTTGTCGACCATCTTTTTGTTGTAGTCGAACACGTTGGACCACTGGAACAGGTTGGTGCGCTGGTCGGCCATCGTCACCGGCTTGTCGGCGCCATTGGGGCCGGCGTTGGGCTCGATGCCCGGGTTGCAGTTGTATTCGACGTGGCACTGGGCGCACATCAGCACGGAGTCCGGCTTGGACAGCAGGCCGATGGCGCGGAAGCCGTCACGGAATGTGACCTTTTTCATCGGGTTCTTTTCGCTCTTGGCCTTGTCATACGGATAGGTTCCCTCGCCGCGGTCCACCACGGCCTGGATCAGCGCATCACGCACGACGCGGGGCGCGGACGAGTGCGGGTCGTGGCACATGTAGCAATTGAGCGCATGGTTCACATCACGGGCAAACTCGACCGGCTTGGACACGCGGCTCCACTTGGCCCGCGGGTCCGGATCGCCCATGTACTTCCACTTCAGGATGTTGTCGAAGGACTTGCAGTTCATGCAGACCGGGTTGGCTGCGATGGCGGTTCCGGGCATGAAGATCTTCTGCTCGTTGCTGGCGGGGTCGAGATCCTTCAGCACGACATCCCACATGTTGGTCAGGACACTCTTGGAATCGGTGATGTAGGTCCAGTCCTTGAGCTGGAAGCGGCCACCGTAGGCACGGTCGACGATCAGGTGATCCAGATTCATGAACACGTGGCTGCGCGGTTCGTTGTGCTCCCGGGTGAAGCCGTGCGGCGCCATCAGCTTGTCGAACAGTGGCGACACCCCGCGCGCCGTGGCCTTCTCGACCTTGGCGTGGGATTCGTGATTCACTGTCGCGAAGGAGTTGAACTGCTCCTGGTGGCAGGTGGCGCAGGCCGCGTGGTCGGTGCGCGTGCCGATGGACTGGTTGATGCCGTCGGCCTTGCCATTCTTGGCGAGGTGGTTTTCCGCCCCCGTGTGGCAGTAGGCGCAGTTCACATTGGCGTGCTTGCTGTTGAGGTGGAATTCCTTGATGTCCTTGTGGCAGCTGTAGCAGTTGTTGACGTCCACAAACTTGATCTTGGACTCGGCCGACTTGGCCAGATTGCCCTTCATCTGCTGGAGCGTGGCGTCCTGCTGTTTGGCATACGCCGGATCCGGCCCTTTGGATTGCGCCATGGACACGCCGAGAACGGCTGTCGCACATAACGCAACCAACGCTCTCAGCCACCTGTCTGCTTTCATGTTGATTCTCCTGACAAACAAGGATGTGGGGAGATCCCCGAGCGGGAGTCTAAAGAATTAACCCTTGCACCAAAAGGGGGAGCACGGTTTCCTGAGGCGCGGTTTTGCAGTATTTCAACGGCGTTTGATTTGAATCAACCCTCGCATGCGGGGGTGTCAAGACGGTATATGCTATTTTTATAGTAGCACTTGATGGCCATTTGATGCTGGGATCAAAGGCTTTTTGCATGAAATTGGCGAAACATTCGACGCCAACGGCCGGACCCAGGTGATGGCATCCCGGCACCAACGGCCACGCCCGGTTTCGGGCCCTGACCCTGAAGCCTCAAGGTCGACGCACCATTCGGCGGCGCGTCCGTTTCATGGCCGGCTTCGCGCTGGTGGCGCCGCGTGGGACGGTCGAGGGCGCTCGGTCCGGGCCCACCGCTCAACCGTCCCGCCAAACCGACTCACGGGAGTGCCAAAATGAGGCTGTTTCACGCTTTCCATCACACCCCATGCACGTCCCTCAACCGGACCGCCTCCTGGCGCAAACCCTGCAGGCCGGCTGTTGCCGAGACCCCTTCGCGCACCTGGGGCCGCACCGGGATGGGACCGTCGGCTGGATCCTGCGCGCTTTTCTGCCGGGCGCGACCACGGTGCATGCGTTGGCCACCGACACCGCGGCAGTGCTGACCCAACTGAGCGATACCGACGGTCAGGGCCTGTTCACCGGCCATGTGGCAGGCCAGGATTTGCCGCCGTACCGGTTGTCGGTCGAGTTCGGCGGGCGGCATTTCGAACTCGAGGATCCCTACCGGTTCGGGCCCTGGCTCGGCGACATGGACGTCTGGCTGCTGGCCGAAGGGCGGCACCTGCGACCCTGGCAGAAGCTCGGTGCGCACCCGACCACCCTGGACGGCACGCCGGGCACGGCGTTCGCGGTCTGGGCGCCCCATGCCCGCCGCGTCTCGGTGGTGGGCGCTTTCAACGGCTGGGACGGACGTCGACATCCGATGCGCTGGCGAGCCGAATGCGGCGTCTGGGAGATCTTTCTGCCGCAGGTTCAGGCCGGCGCCCTGTACAAGTTCGAAGTCATCGACGAGCACGGCCAATGCGTGCTCAAGACCGATCCCTACGCACGGCGCAGCGAGGGTCCGCCCGGTCATGCGGCGGTGGTGTGCCACCCGCTGCCAGCGCCAGCGCGTTCGGCGGACAAGCTCACTGGCAGCGAAGCAGCGCCCATGTCCATCTACGAAGTGCATCCGGGCTCCTGGCGCCGCCCGGATGGCCGGATGCCGGACTGGGACGAACTGGCCGCCACCCTGGTGCCCTACGTGGCCGACATGGGTTTCACCCACATCGAACTGCTGCCAGTGAGCGAACACCCGTTCTACGGCTCCTGGGGGTATCAACCCACCGGCCTGTACGCGCCCACCGCACGCTACGGGTCGCCCGAGGCCTTGCGCCGCTTCATCGAGGCCGCCCACGCGGCGGGCCTGCGGGTGATCCTGGACTGGGTTCCAGGCCACTTTCCGTCCGACCCGCACGCATTGGCCCGCTTCGACGGCAGCGCGCTCTACGAGCATGCCGATCCGCGCGAGGGCTTTCACCGCGACTGGAACACACTGATCTACAACTTCGGCCGCCACGAGGTGCGCAACTTCCTGGTCGGCAATGCGCTGTACTGGATCGAACAGTTCGGCGTGGATGGCCTGCGCGTGGACGCGGTGGCGTCCATGCTGTATCGCGACTACAGTCGACCGGCCGGCGAATGGGTGCCCAACCGGGATGGCGGGCGCGAGAACTACGAAGCCATCGACTTCCTGAAACTGGCCAACGAAACCCTGCACCGCGAAGCGCCCGGCGTGCTGACGCTGGCCGAGGAATCCACCGCCTTCCCCCGCGTCACCGGCGACCCCCAGCACGGCGGGCTGGGCTTCGACTACAAGTGGAACATGGGCTGGATGAACGACACGCTGGCCTATTTCTCGCTCGATCCCCTGTACCGGCGCTGGCACCACGACCGCATCACGTTCGCGATGATGTACGCCTACAGCGAGCGTTTCGTGTTGCCGCTGTCCCATGATGAGGTGGTGCATGGCAAGGGATCGCTGCTGGGCAAGATGGCCGGAGACCCCTGGCAGAAGCGTGCCAACCTGCGCGCCCTGTACGCGCTGATGTGGGCCTTCCCAGGCAAGAAACTGCTGTTCATGGGCTGCGAACTGGCCACGCCATCGGAATGGAACCACGACACGGAACTGGACTGGGGCCTGCTCCACGACCCGGCACACGCCGGGGTTCAGCGCCTGGTGCGTGACCTCAACCACCTGTACCGCGCCCATCCCGGCCTTCACGCCCGCGACGCCGATCCTGGTGGCTTCTCCTGGATCAGCGCCGATGACCGCGACAACTCGGTCTTCAGCTTTCTGCGTTTCGGCCACACGCCCGCTGACACGGTGGCCGTCGTCTGCAATCTCACACCGGTGCCGCGGGACGGCTACCGGATCGGTCTGCCCCACCCAGGGGCCTGGTCGGAATGCCTGAACACCGACTCGACCCACTACGGCGGCACCAACGCCGGCAATCACGGCCGGGTCCGGACCGAGGACGTCCCCATGCACGGACACGCGCGTTCGGTCGCTCTGCATCTGCCGCCCCTGGCGGTGGTCTGGCTCAAGCTGGAAGCCCCGACATGACCCTGGCGCCTGGCGGACTCCCGCCTCCGGTTTGCGAACCCGGCCGACCGTGGCCAACGGGCGTCGTTCCGGCCCTGATCGGTGGCCGCGCGGGCATCAATGTGGCGATCCCGGCCCAGCACGCGACAGCGGTGGACCTGTGTCTGTTTGACGAAGACGGCCAGCGGGAAACCGCCCGCATCCGCCTGAGCGCGCGCACCGACGGCGTGTGGCACGGCTTTGTGGCCGGCCTCGGCGCGGGCCAGCGCTACGGGCTGCGCGTTCATGGTCCCTGGAAGCCCGAGGCGGGGCACCGCTTCAATCCGCTGCGCCTGCTGATCGACCCCTGGACCCGCTCGTTGTCGGGCCCGCTGGCGCGACTGGCCAACGAGATCGGCTACCGCGCCAGCGCCCCGCACCAGGCCTGCGCCCACGACAACGCCGAGCACGTGCCGCGTTGCCGGGTCGTCGACATCGCCGAGGAGCTGAGGCTGGGCGCGGCGATCATGCCCGGGCCGGAGACGCCGATGGCCCGCACCGTTCTGTATGAGGTCCACGTCAAGGCGCTCTCCGCACTGCACCCCGAGGTACCGGTTGCACAGCGAGGCACCTACGCGGGCCTGGCCAGCCCGCCGTTGCTGGCGCACTACAAGCGCCTGGGCATCACGGCCCTGTGCCTGCTGCCGGTGCAGCTGCACATCGACGAACACCACCTCATCGAGCGGGGCATGACCAACCATTGGGGCTACAACACCCTGGCCTATTTCGTGCCCGATCCGCGGTATGCGACTGGCGCCGCCCGTCGGGGAGACACCGACGACGCGGGCGTTCGAGCCGAGTTCCGCGCCATGGTCGACACCCTGCACCGGCATGGCATCGAAGTCATCCTCGATGTGGTCTACAACCATACGGCCGAGGGCAACGCGCTCGGTCCGACCCTGTCCTGGCGCGGTTTGGACAACGTCGCCTGGTACGCGCTGGACGACCAGGGCCGCCACCTCAACCCCAGCGGCTGCGGCAACACCTTCAACATGGGCAACCCCCATGTGGTCCAGATGATCATGGACAGCCTGCGCTGGTGGGTGCAGGCCTACGGTGTGGACGGATTCCGCTTCGACCTGGCCACCGCGCTCGGGCGTGATCCGCGCCGAGGCCATCGGTTCAGCAACCAGGCGCCGCTGTTCTCCGCGATGGCCCAGGATCCGGTGTTGGCCCGCGCCAAGCTGATTGCCGAGCCCTGGGACATCGGCGCCGACGGCTACCAGACGGGGCGTTTCGGCCCGCGCTGGCACGAATGGAACGACCAGTTCCGCGACACCGTGCGGGCCTGGTGGCTGGGACACCCTTGCACCCGCGGCCAGATCGCTCGCCGCCTGGCCGGCTCCAACGACCTGTTCCAGGCCAGTGGCCGCACGCCGCTGGCCAGCATCAACATGGTGACCGCCCACGACGGGTTCACGCTGGCGGACCTGACCGCCTACCAGCACAAGCACAACCAGGCCAACGGCGAGGACAACCGTGATGGTCACAACCACAACTTCAGCGCCAACGGTGGCGAAGAAGGCCCGAGCGACAACCCGGAGATACTCCAGCGCCGCGCGAAATGGCGCCGCGCCCTGCTGGCCACGCTGCTGTGCGCACAAGGCACCCCGCAACTGCTGGCCGGCGACGAACTGGGGCACAGCCAAGGGGGCAACAACAACGCCTATTGCCAGGACAACGAACGGACCTGGCTCGACTGGGCATCGGCTGACCGGGCGTTGACCGACTTCGTGGCCGCGCTGGTTCATCTGCGCCAACGTTACCCGGGGCTTCGCCACCCGCGGTGGTTCCACGGTGAAACCGGCGCGCCGGACCTGGCGCCCGACATCGCCTGGCGAACCGCCGACGGCGCGCGACCGGACAACCACGCCTGGGAATTGCCCGATGGGCGGTTGCTGAGTTGCGTCATCACGGTCGGCGAGGCGGGCGAGCCGCCCCGGGAGCGACTGATGCTGATCCTGGCGGCCGGTGACCACCCTTCAGGGGTCACACTTCCGCCCGGCCATTGGCGCATCGCGCTCGACAGCGGCCTCGCACAGGTCGCACAGCCCGGCATCCCGCCGCCGGGCATGGCCAGCGGCACGCTGCGGGTCGTGCCGCCCAGTGTCGTGGTGCTGGTCCAGCCACTGGATCACCCCGTCCACCCCGACCCGGAGCAGCTGACATGACCCGCCCCGCCCCCGGCCATCCTTTGCTGACCCGCCGCAGCAGTGGCGTGCTGCTGCACCTGACCAGTCTGCCCGGTCGCCACGGCAGTGGCGACCTGGGTGAGGCCGCGCATCACTTCGTGGACTGGCTGGCCCTGGCGGGCCAGACGCTGTGGCAGATCCTGCCCCTGACGCCGCCCGGCGCCGGACAGTCGCCCTACCAGAGTCCGTCCGCCTTTGCTGGAAGCCCCTGGCTGGTGGACCTGGACGATCTGGTGACCAGCGGCTGGCTGAAGCCGCTCCCCGACCCCCGCTTCGACGAGCGGCAATGCGAATTCAACCGCGTGATCCCCTACCGGCTCAATGCCTTGCGCGCGGCGTGGCAGGGGTTCGTCGCCCATGGCAGTGACGCGGATCGCGAAGCCCTGGCCGCCTTCACCCGCTCGCAGGCCGGCTGGCTGGACGACTACGCGCTGTTCATGGTGCTGCAGGACCGCCACGGCCCGGCCTGGCCCCGGTGGCCGCAGCCGCTGGCGCGTCGCGACCCGCTGGCTCTGAAAGCCGCGCGCGACAAGGCAGTGGCCGAGCTGGGCTTCTGGCATTTCGTGCAATGGCGGTTTCATGTGCAATGGCGACGCCTGCGGGCGTACGCCCACACCCGGGGCGTGCACATCGTCGGCGACGCGCCGATCTTTGTCGCGCACCAGAGCGCAGATGTCTGGGCGCGCGCAGACCAGTTCCTGCTGGACGGGCAGGGCGAGCCGATCAAGGTCGCCGGTGTCCCTCCCGATTACTTCAGCGCCACCGGCCAGCGCTGGGGCAATCCGCTGTACCGCTGGGACGCGATGGAACGCGACGGGTTTGCCTGGTGGAAACAACGCCTGGCGCACCTGTTTTCGCTGGTCGACGTGGCGCGTCTGGACCATTTCCGCGGTTTCGAGGCGTTCTGGGAAATTCCCGCCACCGATCCGACCGCCGAGGGTGGACGCTGGCGTGCCGGCCCCGGAGAGGCTTTCTTCGAGGCGGTCCGCGGTTCGCTCGGACCCTTGCCAGTGATCGCGGAGGACCTGGGCATCATCACCGAGGCTGTCACGCGCCTTCGCCGCGCCTGCGGTTTTCCGGGAATGCGGGTGATGCAGTTCGCTTTCGCCGACACCGCGCGCAACCCGTACCTGCCGCACAACTTCGGCCGGTGCACGGTCGCGTACACCGGCACCCATGACAACGCCACCACCGTCGGCTGGTGGGCCGACGCCAGCGAAACCGAGCGCCGGGCAGCCCGCGACTACCTGGGCCCGATGGCCGACCAGGAGATCCACTGGGCCATGATCCAGTCCCTCTCGCAGTCGGTCGCCAACACCGTGGTCACGCCGCTGCAGGACGTACTGGGACTGGATGGCCGCCACCGCATGAACACGCCCGGCCAGCCCGACGGCTGCTGGACCTGGCGTTTCGCCTGGTCCGATGTCGGCGACGAGCCCGCCCCCCGGCTGGCATCGCTGACCCGCGCGCACGGCCGGACCTGACCAGAACCCGGAGGCCCATGCCCGTCCCCGAACATCCCTGTCAATCTGCCCGTCATTCACTCAGGAGGCCCGCATGAACCACCCAGAACCCCATCAGTTGGCACGACGCACCATTGGCCTGGTGCTGGCAGGAGGCCGTGGCTCACGCCTGCACGCCCTCACCGACCGCCGTGCCAAGCCGGCGGTCTATTTCGGCGGCAAGTTCCGCATCGTGGACTTCGCGCTGTCCAACTGCCTGAATTCCGGCGTACGCCGCATCGGCGTGGTCACGCAATACAAGTCGCACAGCCTGCTGCGCCACCTTCAGCGGGGCTGGTCCTTCCTGCGCAACGAATTCAACGAGTTCATCGACCTGCTGCCCGCGCAACAGCGCATCGACGAGACCTCCTGGTACCAAGGAACAGCCGACGCGGTGTTCCAGAACCTGGACATCCTGCTGTCGGAGAAGCCCGAATACATCCTGATCCTCGCGGGCGATCATGTCTACAAGATGGACTACTCCAACCTGATCGCCGACCACGTGGCTCAGGGTGCCCCCTGCACGGTGGCCTGCATCGAGGTGCCGCTGGCCGAGGCGAGCGCCTTCGGCGTGATGGCGATCGACCCCCGGCGGCGCATCGTGCGTTTTGACGAAAAGCCGGCCAACCCGGCGCCGATGCCGGGCCGGGCCAGCCACGCGCTGGCCAGCATGGGCGTCTACGTGTTCAACGCCGACTATCTGTTTGAGGCGCTCAAGGCCGATGCCGTAGCCCATGGCTCCAGCCGCGATTTTGGCAAGGACCTGATCCCGGCGATCGTCGCGCGGGGCGAAGCCGTCGCGCACCCGTTCGGCCTGTCCTGCGTCAAGAGCGGCGCCGACGCGCCGGTCTACTGGCGCGACGTGGGCACCATCGACGCGTACTGGGCCGCCAACATCGACCTGACCGGCATCACCCCCGATCTGGACATGTACGACCGCCAATGGCCCATCTGGACCCACCAGGAGCAGTTGCCGCCGGCCAAGTTCGTCTTCGACGACGAAGGCCGCCGCGGCATGGCGGTCGATTCCCTGGTGTCGGGCGGCTGCATCATCTCGGGCGCCTATGCCCGCCGTTCGGTGCTGTTCTCCAAGGTCCGCCTGCACTCCTACAGCGAGGTGGAAGAGGCGGTGCTGCTGCCCGAAGTGGACGTCGGGCGCGACTGCCGGTTGCGCAAGGTTGTCATCGACAAGGGCTGCCGCCTCCCCGATGGCATGGTGATCGGCTTCGATGCCGCCGAAGACGCGCGCCGCTTCTTCCGCACCGACCAAGGCGTGGTGCTGGTGACGCAGGCGATGCTGGACCGTCTGGACCGCCCGACCCTCACCGGCAAGGACCCCGCGTGAAGAGCCTGTACGTCTGCGCCGAGGTCTATCCGCTGCTCAAGACCGGTGGGCTGGCGGACGTCAGCGCCGCCTTGCCAGCCGCGCTGAACGCGCTCGGATGCGACGTGCGGCTGCTTCTGCCCGGTTTCGGGCCGATTGCGGCCGGCTTCGAGGCCGACGGTCCACCGCTGGCATTGCCCCCGTACGGCGGACCCGCGGTGGCCGCCGCGCTCACGCCAGCGCCGGCGATCATGCCCGGCCGGCTGGTGGCCGCCGGCCAGAAGGCCTACCTGCTGGACGCCCCGGCCTTGTTCCACCGGACCGGCGGGCCCTACCAGGACGCCCATGGCCGCGACTGGCCGGACAACGCCGAGCGCTTTGCCCTGCTGGGCTGGGCGGGCGCCTGCCTCGGCAACGGAGCGGACCCGCTCTGGCGGCCCGATGTGGTCCATGCCCATGACTGGCATGCGGGACTCGCGCCCCTGTATCTGCAGCGCCTCGCTGGCGCCAACCCGCAACCCGCCACCGTGTTCACCGTACACAACCTGGCGTACCAGGGCCTGTTCGGCCGCGAAACGCTCGGAGCGCTGGGGCTGCCCGAGTCGTTGTACCGGTTCGACGGTGTCGAGTTCCACGGCCATGTGTCGTTCATGAAAGCGGGCTTGCAGTTCGCCGATGCCATCACCACGGTCAGCCCGCGCTACGCGCGCGAGATCATGACGCCCGAACAAGGCTGCGGCATGGACGGCCTGCTGCGCCACCGCGCGGACCGGGTCAGCGGCATTCTCAATGGCGTCGATTACGACGTCTGGAATCCGGCCGGCGACCCGTTGGTCGGCTCGGGGTTCGACCAGGGCCGGATGGCGGGCAAGGCAGCGGCCAAACAGGCCCTTCAACGCCAGCTGGGTCTGGAAGAACGGCCGGATCGCCTGCTGTTCGGTGCAGTCTCCCGGCTGAGCGACCAGAAGGGGCTGCATCTGCTGCCCGGTGTTCTGGACGAACTGGTGGCAAGCGGCGGACAGCTGGCCGTTCTTGGCAGCGGCGAGGCCGGCATCGAGGCCGCCCTCACCGAAGCGGTTCGCCGCCATCCGCGTCAGGCGTCCCTGCGCAAAGGCTACGACGAAACCTTGGCACACCGCATCATTGCCGCCGCCGACGTGCTGCTGGTGCCTTCACGCTACGAACCCTGCGGCCTGACGCAGCTCTACGCGCTGCGTTATGGCGCGCTGCCGCTGGTGCACGCGGTGGGTGGGCTGGCCGACACCGTCACCGACTGCTCGCCGGCGGCGCTGGCAGACAACAGCGCCAGCGGCTTCGTGTTCCACGATTTCGGCGAGCCCGGCCTGCGAGACGCCATGCGGCGCGCCTTTGACCTGGCGCGGCGCCCTGCGCAGTGGCGCTCGGTGCAGGCCCATGCCATGCAGCTGCGTTTTGCCTGGCGCGATGCCGCGCTCGCCTACCAGGCCCTGTACCAACGCCTGCTGGCCAGCAAGCCCGCTGCGTGATTTCCCGCCAACCCGACGGACATCTGAACCCTTGAATCCGGACCCGACCATGCCCAGCGCCCAGCCCTTCTACTTCGACCACCCCACCAACACCGTCGACGCGCTGCGCCGCTCGATCGCGAACCGCTTGGTCTACGCCGTCGGCAAGGACGTTCGCTCGGCCACACCGCGCGACTGGCTGTTCGCGATCCTGTACGCGGTACGCGACCGCGTCATGGACGGCTGGCGCGACTCGCTGAACGCCGCCGCTGAACAGGATGCGAAGCGCGTTTACTACCTTTCCGCGGAGTTCCTCACTGGGCGGGTTCTGACCAACGCGCTGATGGCGGTCGGCATCTACGACGACACCCGCACCGCCTGCGCGCAGCTCGGCGCGGATTTCGACGCGCTGGTCGACATGGAAGCCGACCCCGGTCTGGGCAATGGCGGACTGGGGCGGCTGGCCGCCTGCTTCCTGGACTCGATTGCGACGCTGGGCCTGCCCGGCATGGGCTACGGCATCCGGTACGACTACGGCATGTTCGCCCAGCGCATCGTCGACGGCCGTCAGGTCGAAGAGCCAGACGGCTGGCTGATCAACGGCAATCCGTGGGAGTTCATGCGCCCGGAACTGAGCTATTCGGTCCGCTTCGGTGGCCGGCTCACGACCGAGGGTGGCCGGGTCCGCTGGGTGGACACCGATGACGTGGTGGCCACCGCCTACGACAACCCGGTGCCCGGCTACCAGCTGACCTCGGTCGCCACGCTGCGCCTGTGGTCGGCGCGCGCCACCAGCGCGATCAACCTCGCCGCGTTCAACAAGGGCGACTACATCGGCGCGGTGGAGGCCAAGAACCAGTCGGAAAACGTCTCGCGCGTGCTGTATCCCGACGACAGCACCGAGCACGGGCGCGAACTGCGGCTGCGACAGGAGTTCTTCTTCGTGAGCGCCTCGCTGCAGGACCTGCTGCGCCGTTTCCTGCGCGACCACGGCAGCCTGGACATCCTGGCCGACAAGGTGGCCATCCACCTCAACGACACCCACCCCGCGCTGGCCGTGCCGGAACTGATGCGCCTGCTGCTCGACGAGCACCAGATGGGCTGGGATGATGCCTGGGCCCTGTGCGGCCGCATCTTCAGCTACACCAATCACACCCTGATGCACGAGGCGCTGGAGACCTGGCCGGTGGATCTGCTGGGCCGGGTGTTGCCCCGCCACCTGCGCATCATCTTCGACCTGAACGCCCGCTTCCTGGCCGGCCTTCACGAAAGCCATCCGAACGATCCCGACCTGCTGCGCCGGGTTTCCCTGGTCGACGAACACGGCCCCCGGCGCGTGCGCATGGCCTATCTCTGCGTGCTGGCGAGCCACAAGGTGAACGGAGTGTCGGCGCTGCACAGCGACCTGATGCGCCAGACGATCTTTGCGGATTTCGCGCGGCTGTTTCCCGAGCGCTTCTGCAACAAGACCAACGGCGTCACCCCGCGACGCTGGCTGGCGCAGGCCAACCGGCCGCTGGCCACGCTGATCGACGATCGGATCGGCACCGGCTGGCGCCGCAACCTTGACGAACTGACGGCGCTGCGTGAACTGGCCAACGAGCCGGCGTTCACCAACGCGGTGCGCCTGGCCAAGCAGCAGAACAAGCGGCGTCTGGCCGACTTCATCGGCCGCGAACTCGACATCCGCGTCGAACCGGACAGTCTGTTCGACGTGCAGGTCAAGCGCATGCACGAGTACAAGCGCCAGTTGCTCAATGTGCTGCACGTGATCACGCGCTACCACCAGATCCTGGCCAATCCCCAGGGCAACTGGGTGCCCCGCACGGTGATCTTCGCCGGCAAGTCTGCATCGGCCTACCACATGGCCAAGCAGGTGATCCGGCTGATCAACGATGTCGCGCGCGTGGTCAACGCCGACCCGCTGGTCGGCAACCGCTTGAAGGTTGTCTTCATCCCGAACTACCGGGTGACCCTGGCCGAGATGATCATTCCCGCGGCCGATCTGTCGGAGCAGATCTCCACCGCCGGCACCGAAGCCTCCGGCACCGGCAACATGAAGTTCGCCCTCAACGGCGCACTGACCATCGGCACCTGGGATGGGGCCAACATCGAGATCGCCGAACGGGTGGGGCTGGACAACATCTTCATCTTCGGCAACCGGACCGAACAGGTGGCCGAGTTGCGCGCGCATGGCTATCAGCCCCGCCGCCATTACGACAACAACTACGAGCTCAAGACCGCGATCGACCGCATTGCCGATGGCGCCTTCTCGCCAGAGGAACCCGAGCGCTACCGCGACGTAACCGCTTCCCTGATGGAGTCGGACCACTACCAGTTGCTGGCCGATTTTGAAGATTATGTTGCCACGCAACGGCGGGTCGACGATCTCTACCGGCGCCCGTCCGAGTGGACTCGCCAGGCCATCCTGAACATCGCTGCGATGGGCGTCTTCTCGTCCGACCGCACGATCCGCGAGTACGCCGACGAAATCTGGGCCATCCAGCCCCTGAACCCGGGTCACGCCACGCCGTGAGGTTTGCGCAGGGCGGCGTCGCTGTTCTACGATAGCCACCCGACATGCCACAACACGATTTCGCCACCCTCTTCGACTGGTTGCCCCTGGGCGCCTACCGGAGCAGCCTGCAGGGACGCCAGCTGCGAGCCAATCCGGCGTTGGTGCGGCTGAACGGGTTCGACTCCGAGGCCGAAATGCTGGCCGCGGTGGACGACATCGCCGGTCGCTGGTATGTCCAGCCGGGGCGCCGCGAAGCCTTCCGCGCACTGCTGGACACCCACGGCGAGGTGCACGACTTTGTCTCCGAGGTCTACCGCTACAAGACCCGCGAGCGCATCTGGGTCCGCGAACACGCCCGCGTGGTCCCCGGCGAAGACGGGCAACCCCTGTTTTTCGAAGGCACGGTCGAGGACATCACCGATCGCCAGCGCGCCAACGACGCGCTGGCGGTCACCTTGCAGAACATCGACCAGGGCATCATGCGCTTCGATGCCGACGGACGTTGCGTGTTCTACAACCAGCGGGCGCTGGAACTGCTGGACCTGCCCGCCGAGCTGCTGCAGTGCCGGCCGACGGCGCACGAGCTGGTGCTGTGGCAGCAGGCCCGCGGCGATTTCGGCGAAGACCTGGGCTGGTTGCGCAGCGACGATGCCCGGGCGTTTCTGGCGCGCATCCTGCAGGCCCGGGATCGTGAGACGGCGCACCATGCGCCGACCCATAACTACGTGCGGCGCACGCGTCAGGGCCGCACGCTGGAGATCCGCAGCCGAACGCTGCCGGATGGCGGCTCGGTGCGCACCTACACCGACATCACCGACCACGTCCAGGTCCAGGAAGCGCTGGCGCAGCGACAGGCCACACTGAGCGCCCTGGTCAACAACATCCCCGACCGCATCTGGCTGAAAGATGCCGACGGAGCCTACCTGCTGTCCAATCCCGCGCATCAGCGCCAGCACGGCCTGAGCGAGGCGCAGGTCATCGGCAAGACCGCCTTGGAACTGTTCGGCGAACGTTTCGGCACCGACTACCGGCGCGCCGACCTGGTGGCGATGGCCTCGCCCCACCCGCTGGTCTATGAGGACCGGCTGGTGGACCATGCCACGGGCGAGGTCCAATACTTCGAACTGGTCAAGGTGGCCATGCGTGACGAGGCGGGACGCTGCTACGGCCTGCTCGGCATCGCCCGCGACATCACCGCCCGCAAGCGCAACGAGGCTGAACTGATCGCCGCCCGCGACGCGGCCGACGCCGGCAACCGTGCCAAGGCCGAGTTCCTGGCCAACATGAGCCACGAGATCCGCACCCCGATGAACGCGGTGATCGGCATGTGCGACCTGCTGCTACGCACACCCCTGACGCCCGAGCAACAGGAGTGCGCCGGAATCATCCGCTCCAGCGGCGACAGCCTGATGGCCTTGATCAACGGCATCCTGGATTTCTCCCGGCTCGAGGCCGGCCGGCTCGAACTGGAACACGAGCCGTTCCGACCGGACGACTGCCTGGAGGGCGCGCTGGACCTCTGCTGCGGCGCCGCCCGCGACAAAGGGGTGGACCTCCTGTACCGGATCGACGACGCGGTGCCGCCCGCGATCGTCGGTGACAGCGCGCGGCTGCGTCAGGTGCTGGTGAACCTGATCAGCAACGCGGTGAAATTCACCGCCGAGGGCGAGGTCCGCATCGACCTTGGCTGGCGCCGCGGCGACGACGGCGCCACCTTTCTCCACGGCTCGATCCGCGACACCGGCATCGGCATTGCAGCCGACCGCATGGACCGCCTGTTCCGCTCATTCAGCCAGGTCGACGCCTCCACCACGCGCCGCTTCGGCGGCACCGGGCTGGGCCTGGCCATCTGCCAGCGCTTGCTCACGCTGATGGGCGGACGCATCTGGGTGCACTCGACGCCCGGGGAAGGCTCCTGTTTCGAGTTCGAGCTGCCGTGCCGCGCGGCGCCCAAGTCGGACCTGTCCGCGCTGGCGCAGCCGGCTGGCCTGCTGGCCGGGCGCCATCTGCTGCTGGTCGCCACCGACCGTCCAAGCAGCCGGTTCCTGGCCGACCAGATCCGCCGTTGGGGTCTGCACGTTGAATCCACCGATGACTGGGGCGCCGCGCAGTCGCGGCTGCGCGCACCCACGCCGCCGGATGCGGTGATCGTCGATGAGCGCTGGCGCGACAGCGCCGGCCGCGACGGGCCCGCCCTGCTCGCCGACCTGCGCCAGCGCCCGCCCGAGCGTGCTGCGGCCGTGGTGACGATCGCCGCCGGCCCCGACACCGACGCGCGCCGGGCCGGAATGGAGCCGGTGAGAACCCTGGGCCGGCCCCTTCGCCATCGGCCGCTGTACGAGGCCCTGTGCGACGCGGTGCGCCGGGCACCCGCCGGGCGCGCGGCGCCGGCCGCCGAGCCGTCCCGGCAACTGCTGGCCGCGCGCCTGCCGCTGCGCATCCTGCTGGCCGAAGACAACGCAGTGAACCGACGCGTGTCCTCGCTGATCCTGGGCGGCCTGGGCTATGCCATCGAGGAAGCAGCCGATGGCCTGCAGGCGCTGGAGCGGGTCTGCCGGACCGCGCCCGAGCCGGGCTTCGACGTGGTGCTGATGGACATGCAGATGCCGGTGATGGACGGGCTGCAAGCCAGCCGGCAGATCGTCACCCTGCTGCCGCCGGCTCGCCGGCCCTGGATCATCGCGATGACGGCCAGTGCGATGGAGGAAGACCGGCAGGCCTGCCTGGGCGCCGGCATGGACGACTACCTGAGCAAACCGGTTCGGGCGGCCATGCTGGCCGACGCGCTGGAACGTGCGGCCGCCGAGCTTGAGCGGCGGCGCAGCAGCACAGATAAGTCTGCCAGCGACAGGGGCGCGAATCCTTCCGCTGGCGAGGATGGAACCAAGCGCGTACAGTCGGGTCACCCTTGAACTTCCGGCGGCCGTCCAGCGGCTGGCGCATCCATGAACGCTCCGATCCACCGTGAAATCCCCTCGTCCGCACTGCTCGACACCGACCGCGCGCTGGCCAGCGTCAGCGCGCGATGGGATGACGACATCGTCGAACGCCTGACCCGCTACATCACCATTCCCGCCAAGTCGCCGGCCTTCGACCCCGACTGGGCGGCCCACGGTCACATCGACACGGTGGTGCGTGAAGCCGCCGACTGGGTGCTCGCCCGGAAGGTGCCCGGCCTGAGCCTGGAGATCGTTCGCCTGAACAAGCCGGACGGCACACCCCGCACACCCGTGCTGTTTTTCGAGATCCCCGGAACCCAAGCCGGCAGCGAGCAGACCGTCCTGATGTACGGCCACCTGGACAAACAGCCGGAGTTCAACGGCTGGCGCAACGACCTCGGTCCGTGGACCCCGAAATTCGAAGACGGCAAGCTGTACGGTCGCGGCGGCGCCGACGACGGCTACGCGGTCTACGCCGCCATCGCCGCGGTGCAGGCGCTCAAGGAGCAGGGCGTGGCGCACCCGCGCATCGTCGGCCTGATCGAAACCTGCGAAGAGTCGGGCTCCCACGACCTGCTGCCCTACATCGACGCGCTGCGCGCGAGCGGCAACAACCGCCTGGGCGATGTCGGCCTGGTGGTCTGCCTCGACTCGGGCGCCGGCAACTACGACCAGCTCTGGCTGACCACCAGCCTGCGCGGCATGGCCAGCGGCACGCTCAAGGTGGAGATCCTCACCGAAGGCATCCATTCGGGCGACGCCTCGGGCCTCGTGCCGTCGAGCTTTCGCATCATGCGCCAGGTGCTGGACCGGCTCGAAGACAGCGCTACCGGCCGGCTGTTGCCCGCGAGCTTCCACTGCGAGGTGCCGGCCGATCGCCTGGCCCAGGCGCAGGCCACGGCGGCCATCCTGGGCGAGGAGGTCTACAAGCGTTTTCCATGGGCGCATTACGACTGCGGTGGCTCCACCACCTTCGCGCTGCCCACCACCACCGACCCGCTGCAGGCGCTGCTCAACCGCACCTGGCTGCCCACGCTGTCGGTCACCGGGGCCGAGGGTTTCCCGTCGATTCAGGACGCCGGCAACGTGCTGCGGCCCTTCACCGCCTTCAAGCTCAGCCTGCGCCTGCCGCCGCTGGTGGACGCGGCCGCGGCGGTGCAGGAGATGAAGGCGCTGCTGGAGGACAATGCGCCATACCAGGCCAGGGTCACCTTCGACAGCCACGGCGGCGCCACCGGCTGGAACGCGCCTGCCACGACCTCCTGGTTCGAGACCGCGCTGAACGCCGCCAGCCGGGCCCAATTCGGCGCGGACTGCGGCTACATTGGCCAGGGCGGTACGATTCCACTGATGAACCTGCTCAGCGAGGGCTTCCCGAAGGCCCAGATGATGGTCTGCGGCGTGCTCGGCCCCCGCAGCAACGCGCACGGCCCCAACGAGTTCCTGCACGTGCCCTATGCGCGCAAGCTGACCGCCGCGGTGGCCCAGGTGATCGCCGCGATGCCCTGACGGCTGCCTCGCGACAGCCCAAAGCCCGACATGTCCGACTCCACCCTGCACGCCTTCACCGCGCACGACGGCAGCAACA